>Ga0183098_10123_pt1 | contig 280384 bp, 244 predicted proteins | sample BioMet9_FD_128884 | JGI IMG/M metagenome (GOLD analysis project Ga0183098, IMG submission 128884) | Microbial communities from bioreactor (seeded with sewage sludge) at Lawrence Berkeley National Lab, California, USA - Biofuel... | ecosystem: Engineered > Bioreactor > Anaerobic > Unclassified ...
CCTCTCCCCGACGTCTCTCTGGATAGCATAGATCTGGGACAGCATTTCGCCGGGCGTCAGGTTCCGTGTCCATCCGTCGATGGTGGAGGCGCAGAAACGGCATCCCATCCGGCAGCCGACCTGGGATGAGATGCAGACAGAATCACCGTGACGGTATTTCATGAGGACGCTTTCGACAAAATTGCCGTCGAAGAGACGGAACAGGTACTTCCGCGTTCCGTCCTCTCTGGACTCCTGCATCGTCTCACGCTCCACCCCGAGGATCGGATAGTCCTTTTCCAGGACGCTGCGGAGATTCTTCGGCAGGTTCGTCATTTCCGGATAGGAAGCTGCATTTTTCACATGCAGCCATTCATAGAGCTGGCGTGCCCGGTAGGGCTTTTCCCCGAGCGAGGCAAAAATTTCAGCAAGCCCGGCCGTATCGGCCGACAGGATATCGTTCATCCTTCCCTGTCCTTCCGGAAGCGCGCCAGAAAGAAGCCGTCCGACTCATGGACTCCGGGGACCAGCTGAAGGTAGCCTTCCGCCGTCGTGATTCTCTTCAGTTCCCGCGGAAGATACGGATCGAGGCTCTCCAGGGTAAACGGATACGTATTGGCGAACCAGCGCGTGTTGTCAAGATTCTCCGCATGGCTGACCGTGCAGGTGCTGTAGATGAGCGTGCCGCCCGGACGCACGTACGAAGCCGCGTTATGGAGGATCTGCTTCTGAAGCAGCGCAAGCTCCTCGATCTTCTGGAGGTTCACTTTATACTTGATATCCGGCTTTCTTCCGATGACGCCCAGCCCCGAGCACGGAAGGTCGCAGAACACGACATCCGCTTTCCCGACCGATGCTTCATCGAACAGCAGCGCATCCTGCATGACCGGCTTCACGTTGATCAGATCCGCCCTTTTGATGTTTTCCTTGATCAGGGCGATTTTTTCGGCCGTCAGGTCCCTTGCCTCGACCATGCCGTATCCCGCCATCCGGTCCGCTGCGTGAAGGCTTTTTCCGCCCGGCGCCGCGCACAGGTCGATGATGTAGTCTCCCTGATGAAGACCGGCGATTTCCGTCACCAGCATCGAACTGACATCCTGCGGAAAGATCCAGCCGTTGATGAAGGCTTCCAGCGCCGGCAGGTAATTGTACCCGGAAATGTTGTACGCATAGGGCAGGTAAGGCGCCCGCTTCACGGTAACCCCCTGGTCCCGCAGGCTTTTCAGGATCTTCTCCTTTTCAATGCGGTCCGTTTTCAGGCGTACGGTCGTCGGCCTCTCTGTAAAGAAGCTTTTCAGGATCATCTCCGTCACGTCGATCCCGTATTCATCCGTCCAGTACTTGACGAGCCACCGCGGCGTGGAGTAGACGACGCTCAGGTATTCATTCGGATTGGTATTCCGGTCCGGATAGACAATGCTGTCCAGATTGCGCGCGATGTTCCTCAGCACGCCGTTCACGAAACCCTTCAGGTTATAGAAGCCCTTGCTCTGGGCGAGCATGACTGCCTCATTTACCGCCGCTCCGTCCGGCACGCCTCCCATAAAACGCATCTGATAGACCGCCATGCGCATGATGTTCTGGATGACCGGCTTCATGCGTGCCACCGGGACCGTGGAGAAACGGTCGATGATGTAGTCGATCTCGATCATCCTCTCCACCGTGCCTTCGCACACGCGGGAAATGAAAGCGCGGTCCCGCCTGGACAGATACTGATACCGTTCCAGCGCCTGATGCACCGCAACGTTGCAGTATTTTCCGTTTCGATTGATTTCCATCAGAACATCCAGGATGATGTCCCTCGTATTTACCTGTGCCACTGAAAACTCCTTTTAACGGTTCAAATCATTGTTCCGGACGACATACCCCTTAAGGAATTCCGAAGTCGGCATCCGTTTCCTGCCCTCCAGCTGCACCTCGTCCAGGCAGAGGATTCCCTCGCCGGTCTGGACATAGATGCCCTTATGGTCCTGACGCAGAATGAACCCGGTCTTTCCCGTCATGTCCGGTTTCTCGACATGGGCCTTCCAGATCTTGAACATTCTCCGGTCCAGCACGGCATAGGCGCTCGGCCACGGATTCAGCGCGCGGATCCTGCGTTCGATTTCACCGGCGCTCTTCGTCCAGTCGATCAGTCCCGCTTCCTTCTTCAGCATCTTCGCATAGGGCGTCGTGCTCTCGGCCGGCTGTTTCGTATAAACGGCCGTTCCGTCGGCAATGGAAGGAATCGTCGCGATCAGAAGCGCGGCGCCTTCCCCGGCCAGGCGGTCAAAAAGACTGCCTCCGGTCTCATCCTCTGCGATTTCCACTTCTTTCTGGGAAATGATGTCTCCGGTATCGAGGCCTTCATCCATTCTCATGATCGTGACGCCGGTCGTCTTCTTCCCGTCAAGGATGGCCTGCTGGATCGGGGCGGCACCCCGGTAGGCCGGAAGAAGCGAGGCATGCACATTGACGCAGCCGTATTTCGGCATCTTCAGGATTTCCTTCGGGATGATCTGCCCGAAGGCGGCCACCGCAATCAGATCCGGCTCCATCGCACGGATTTTTCCGACGGCTTCCGGCGTCCTGACCTTCTCCGGCTGAAAGAGCGGAAGTCCGAGTTTCTTCGCTTCCTCTGCCACCGGGCAGGCTGACGGCTCCATCTTTCTTCCCTTCGGACGGTCCGGCTGCGTGATGACGCCCGTGATTTCATAGCCCGCATCAGAAAGTGCTTTCAGGATGCCGACGGAAAAGTCAGGCGTCCCCATAAAAACGATTTTCATTTCTTTTCCCCTTCGCCGGACGGTCCGGCTTCCGATTTTTCTTCTGTCCCGTTTTCCGCATCTTCATCCGTTCCGTCTTCTTCATCGCTGAAGTCATCTTCCGTCACGTCGCGGATGGAGCCTTCCACAAGGTCCATGTACATTTTCCCGTCCAGGTGATCCGTCTCGTGACAGATGGCGCGCGCCAGAAGCCCTTCCCCCTCGACGGTGACCGGCTTCATTTCGCGGTCAAGCGCTTCGACGACGACATGCATCGGACGGGTAACCGTCCCTACTTTTCCCGGCAGCGACAGGCAGCCTTCATCGCCCGTCTGCTCGCCTTCCTGCAGCGTGATCTTCGGATTGACGAGGACATGCGGATCATCGCCGACATCGATGACGACGATTCTCTTCAGGATGCCGACCTGCGGAGCGGCCAGGCCGACCCCGTGCGCCTCGTACATCGTATCAAACATGTCATCAATGAGTTCCCGGATCCTCGGGGTCATTTCCGTCACTTCCCTGCAGTGCTTCTCCAGGACAGGATCCCCTGAGATGCGGATGTTTCTGAGTGCCATGATGTTCCTCCGTTTCTTTTCCCGTTTACATGTTGAAGTCAAACTGGATCGACAGGCCGTCGAATCCCCGGTTGACCGAGATATATTTTTCAATTCTGTCTTTTGCCCGGACCAGGATTTCCTCATCCCTGTTGCGGATGCAGATGATCTGGCGGTAGCGGTCCTTGATCTTCCCGACAGCCATGGGCGCCGGGCCGATGGCGCTGAGCACATTCTTCGTATCGAAGCGGCCGATGTATTTCATCAGATACGCCATGCCCTCGCTCAGCCTTGCCTCATCCTGCGAAGAACCCAGGATGGCGGCCATCGCTCCGGAAGGCGGATAATCCATAATGTCCCGGAAAGCGATTTCTTCCCGGTAGAATCCTTCGTAGTCCTGCTGCACGGCCTTCTCAATCGCATAATGATCCGGCTGGTAAGTCTGGACCACTGCCAGGCCTTTTTCTTTTCCCCGCCCGCAGCGGCCGATGGCCTGCGTCACCAGCTGGAAGGTATGCTCGGCAGAGCCGTAATCCGATTCATTCAGGGACAGATCCGCCATCAGGACACCGACCAGCGTGACATTCGGAAAGTCATGTCCCTTGACGATCATCTGCGTCCCGATCAGGATGTCCGCTTCTCCGTCGGCAAATTCCTTCAGGATTTTCCGGTGGCCTTCCTTGCCTTTGGTCGTATCGGTATCCATGCGGAGAATCCTGGCCTCCGGAAACTCTTTCTTCATTTCCGTCTCAACCTGTTCCGTGCCGATCCGGATTCCTCCGATCAGTTTGGAATGGCATTCGGGACATTCCCTGACCATCGGTGCCGTGTAGCCGCAGTAGTGGCAGACGAGCGTTCCGTCGCGGTGCTGCGTCAGGGAAACATCGCAGTGCGGACATTTGATGACATGGCCGCAGCTGCGGCAGGTTACGAAGCCCGCATAGCCTCTCCGGTTCAGGAAAAGCATGATCTGCTGCTTCTTCTTCAGCCGGTCCAGGATAGCCTCATAAAGACGCCTGCTCAGAATGGAACGGTTGCCGGCCTTCAGCTCTTCCTTCATATCCACCGCTTCGGCCTTCGGAAGGATGCTGTCTCCGTAGCGTTCCTTCAGCGTCACCAATCGGCAGCTTCCCTGCATGCACCGGTAATAGGCCGTCAGCGACGGGGTCGCCGATCCCATCACGACATGGGCGCCGCACATTTCCGCGCGGCGGACAGCCGTCTCCCGGGCATGGTAGCGCGGGACATTTTCCGACCGGTAGGTATTCTCGTGCTCTTCGTCAATGACAATCAGCCCCAGGTCCGGAAACGGCGTAAAGAGAGCCGAGCGCGGACCGACCATGATCTTCACGTCGCCGCATTTTGCCGCCTTGAACTGGTCATAGCGCTCACCTTCCGAAAGGCGGGAATTGAGGAAAGAAACGCATTTCCCGAAACGGCGGACAAACCGGAGCACGGTCTGATAGGTCAGCGCGATTTCGGGAATCAGCACGATGGCCTGCTTCCCTTCCCGGATTGCCCTGTCGATCAGTTCCATATAGACCAGGGTCTTTCCGCTGCCCGTCACGCCGAAAAGAAGGGACGGACGGTTCTGCCCGGACCATTCCTCTTCGATCTCGCGCACGGCCTTTTCCTGCTCCTGCGTAAGGACATCCGGCTGCAGCTTCTTTGCATCGCTGATGACGCTGCGGTAGACCGCGCTGGATTCGATCCGGAGATCGCCGCTTTCCTCGAGCGAACGTACGGCTGCCGCCGTGACTCTGGCTTTCCTGACCAGATCGGATCTTGAGATCGGATCCTCATCCAGCAGGCACGCCAGAATCCTTGCCTTCGCGGTGCAGTTCCGGCCGAGGAATTCTTCCATCTTTCTCCGGGATTCTTCTTTTCCGGCAGTCAGGGTGACGGTTTCCTCCAGACGTCCCGCGATCTTTTTCCTTGTCGGGAATACCGTATGCAGGGCACGGTTCATTGTCGATCCGTAATGCCTGTGCATCCAGTCCGCCAGCTGTACAAGCTCCGACATCGCCGTCTCGCCGTCCGTCACGACTTCCCGGATTTCCTTGACTTCCCCGCCGTCAAAAGAGCTTGAGCTCCCGAGGCCTGTCACGAAGCCGCGGATGAGCCGGCTGCTCTTTCCGAACGGAACGATGACCGAAGATCCCACGCGCACTTCTTCTTTCAGGGCTTCGGGCACCTCATAGCTGAAGGTCCGGTCCAGTTCCGCGAGGGAAATATCGATGATGACATCGGCAAAGACTCTGCTCATCTGTTTTTCAGGATCTCCTCTATGATCACGCGCTCGTCCATCGGATACTTCTTTCCCTTGATTTCCTGATAGTCTTCATGTCCCTTCCCGGCAAGGACGATGATGTCGCCGGGTTCGCCGTGTTCGATTGCCCACCGGATAGCCTCCCGGCGGTCGATGATCTCAATGTACTTTCCGTCCGTCTTCTCGATGCCCGTCCGGATATCGTCAAGGATGGCCTGGGGCTCCTCATCGCGCGGATTGTCGGAAGTGATCACCGTGAAATCAGCAAGGCGGCCGGAAACTTCTCCCATTTCAAAGCGTCTTGACCTGGCCCTGTTCCCGCCGCAGCCGAACAGACAGACGATCCTGTGCGGATGATAATCCTTCAGCGTCGTCAAAAGGCTTTCCAGAGCCATGGCGTTATGGGCGTAATCGATCATCAGGGAAAACTTGTCGGAAACTTTGACCATCTCGATGCGTCCCTTGACCCTGGCTGCCTTGAGCGCCTTCCTGATATCTTCTTCCCCGATCCGGAAATGACGGCAGATGGCAATGGCCGTCAGCGCATTGTAGACCGAAAACTTTCCCGGGATGTCCAGTTCCACATGGAAATTCATCTCCCCGGCCAGGTCGAATTCAACTCCCAGATAGCCCGGCTGATGAATGTGACGGATATTGACTGCCCGGAGGGAAGCCTGCGGACTGTCGATTCCGAAAGTCTCAATGCTGCAGGTATGGCCTTCCAGCACCTGCTCAAGATGCCGGTCATCCGCGTTGACAATGCCGACAGTGCACTGCCGGAACAGAAGCCCCTTGCAGTGCATGTATTCCTCGAAGCTGCTGTGCTCGGCCGGTCCGATGTGGTCCGGCTCGATGTTCGTAAAGACGCCGATCTCAAAGGGGATTCCCGCCGTCCGGTCCAGCTTGAGCGCCTGGGAGGAAACCTCCATCACGCACATATCCATTCCCGCATCGATCATTTCCCTGAACGTTTCCTGAAGGACATAGGATTCCGGAGTCGTGTGCTCTGCCGGAATCTTCCTGTCTCCGATGATCGTCTCGATCGTACCGATCAGGCCGACGGAATAGCCTGCATTTTCCAGGATGGATTTGACCATATAGGTCGTGGTCGTCTTCCCCTTGGTGCCCGTAATGCCGATGACCGGAAGGTGCTCTGCGGGATATCCGAAAAATGCAGCCGAAATCACGGCCAGCGCACGGCGCGTGTCCTCAGCGGAAATGACCGTCATCCCTTCCGGGAAGACCGCATCCGCCGGGATCTCCGCCCCCTCCTGGATAAGCACGGCTGCCGCGCCTTTTTCAATGACGCTCTTCAGATAGGCATGGCCGTCCGTTCTGGCGCCTGTCATGCAGATGAACAGGGCTCCGGGGCCTGCCTTCCGGGAATCATAGACGACGCTGTCGATTTCCGTCTCCATGCTTCCCTGCTGCAGTTTTATTTCAAGCCTGCTGGTCAAATCGGCTAATTTCATCAGTTTCTCCTTGTTTTCCTTCTTTTCAGCTGTCTTATTACAATACCATAAACCCCTGTTTTTGACAATACAGACGCCCTTCCGCCTGCTTTAGAGTTTCTTTATAAATTTTATTCTTTCTTCCTGAAGTGTACATATTCTGAACACAAATGTCCTGTATCATAGGTTTCAGATAGTTGGTCAACCACTCACTATCTCCCCCCTCATTAAAGAAGAAAAAGAGGCCTTTCCGATAGGCCTCTTTTTCAATGCATCAAATGCCTTATTCGTTGACGATGATCGTCCCGGCCTTCCCCTGATAGGCCGCCTTGGCACGCGGAATCGAAGTGATGACCGCTGTCCGGTCCGTATTCATTTCCGTGAATTCAATTGCCGCTTCCATCTTCGGGAGCATCGATCCCTGTTCAAACTGATTTTCCTGACAGTAGTTCCTGGCCTGACGGACCGTAATCCGGCCGAGCGATTTCTCATTGTCCGACTTGTAGTTCAGCGTGACCGCATCGACAGACGTGAGAAGCATCAGCATATCCGCATTCAGGCTGATGGCAAGAAGCGAACTGATCAGGTCCTTTTCAATGACCGCACTGGCGCCGCGGAGATCCACACCCTGCTCCATGACCGGAATTCCTCCGCCGCCGCAGCAGATGACCGTCTCTCCGGCCTTCACCAGCGTGCGGATCGTCTGGATTTCGATAATGTCCTTCGGTGCGGGAGAAGCCACGATCCGGCGGTAGCCGTCCGCCGTCTTCTTCACGAAATTGCCCTTCTGCTCTTCGCGGTCCGCTTCCTCTTTCGAAAGGACGCGGCCGATTACCTTGGTCGGCTCATAAAAGGCTTCATCGTAGGGATCGACAAGCACCTGGGTCAGGACTGTCGAGACCGGCTTGGCGATTCCCCTCGTGATGTATTCGGCACGGATGGCATTCTGCAGGTCATATCCGATGTATCCCTGGCTCATGGCTGAGCAGACGGACATCGGAACGGAGGTATACTCCGGATGATTCTTGGAAAGCTCGCTCATGGCGGTATGGATCATGCCGACCTGATCGGAATTGCTGTGGGTGATGACGACTTCCGCCCCGCTTTCCACCAGATCCGCCACGGCCTTCGCCGCCTCGCGGGTTGCAAGCTTCTGCTCGGGCAGTGACTTTCCGAGCGCGCGGTGTCCGAGTGCCAGGACTACGATTTTCTTCTCCATGCTCTATCCTCCCTCAGGCAAGAACTGTTGTTACTGCGAAATAAACCAGGATAATCGCGCCCAGCGCGATCCGGTACCATCCGAAAGCCTTGAAGTCATGCTTCCGGATATAGCGAAGCAGAAACTTGATGGAAAAGACCGATACGAAAAAGGCCGTCGCCATCCCGAGCAGCAGATACAGGACTTCCGTCCCGGAATAATGGAATCCGAACTTGACCAGCTTCAGGACGCTTGCGCCGAACATGACCGGCACGGCCAGGAAGAAGGTATACTCCGAAGCCACCTTTCGGGTCGTCCCCAGCACGATGCCGCCGAGGATTGTAGCCCCTGAACGCGAGGTCCCGGGAATGAGCGCCAGCACCTGGAATACGCCGATGATGAGAGCCGTGCTCCAGTCGATCTGGGAAATGGATCGGATGGTCGGCGTCAGCTTTTTGTTCCGGTTCTCCACGATGATGAACAGCACGCCGTAGGTAATGAGCATCAGCGCAACCGTCACGTAGTTATAAAAATGCTTTTCAATCCAGCTGTCGAGAGGAAGGGCGACGACGATGGCCGGCAGGCAGGAAATGATGATCTTCAGCCACATGTTCAGCTTCTTCCGGTCTCCGACTGCTTCGATGCCCGTCTTTTCCGGATTCCTTCTGTGGAACGGCCACAGCCTGTTCCAGAACATCACGACGACCGCAAGGATCGCCCCGAACTGGATCACGACCAGGAACATTTCCTTGAAAGCATCCGAAACATTGAGGTGGATAAACTGATCCAGCAGGATCATATGGCCCGTCGAACTGATCGGCAGCCATTCCGTGATTCCCTCTACGATTCCCAGTAAAATGACCTTCAGGACTTCTAACATTTTTTAATCTCCGCAATATCGATCAGTGACAGCTTTCTTCCGTCCGCATGCTCGAGCGATGCCGCCAGCGCCTCGGCCGTGTCGATGGCCGTGATGACGTTGACGCCTGTCTCGATGGCCGAACGCCGGATGAGGAAGCCGTCCCTCTGATGCTCGATGCCGTGAGGCGGCAGATCGATGACCAGATCGATTTTATGCCCCAGGATAAGATCCATCAGATTGGGATGCGGCTGCTCGATCTTGTTCGTCCTGACGGCATGCACGCCGTTCTCATTCAGATAGGCTGCCGTTCCGTAAGTCGAATAGATCCGGTATCCCAGCTTCTCGAACTTCTCGGCAATCGGCACGATCGCATCCTTGTCCTCATCGCGCACGGTGATGATCATGTTCTTGAATTTAGGAAGCCGGATGCCCGCGCCGAGAAAGGCTTTATAAAGAGCTTCATCGAACTGTGCGGAAATGCCGAGGCACTCTCCGGTCGATTTCATTTCCGGCCCGAGGCTGATATCCGCCCCGCGTATTTTCTCGAAGGAGAAGACCGGCATCTTCACGGCGATATGCTCCGCCTCCGGCTGCAGTCCCGGCCGGTATCCGAGATCCCTGATTTTCTTTCCGAGCATGACCTGCACGGCCAGATCGACGATCGGGATTCCCGTGACTTTGCTGATGTAGGGAACCGTGCGGGAAGAGCGCGGGTTCACTTCGATAATATAGATCTCATCGTCCCGGTCGATAAACTGGATATTGACCATTCCGACGACATGAAGCGCCGTGGCCAGCATTTCCGTATACTGCGTGATTTTCCGCTTCGCGGCATCGCTGATGGTCTGGGCCGGATAGACCGAGATCGAATCCCCGGAATGGATGCCTGCCCTTTCCACATGTTCCATGATGCCGGGAATCAGAATGTCCTGTCCGTCGCAGACGGCATCGACCTCAATTTCTTTTCCCGACATATATTTGTCGACCAGGATCGGATGATCCTGCGCATAGCGGTTGATGATGCCGATATAGGCTTCGATGTCCTCATCGCTGATGGCAATCTGCATGCCCTGTCCGCCGAGCACATAGGACGGCCGCACCAGAACCGGATAGCCGAGCTTTCCGGCGACCTTCTTCGCTTCTTCCGCCGTATAGACGGTCTCGCCCTTCGGACGGCGGATGCCGCATTTCTGCAGGATCTCGTCGAAAAGCTGACGGTCTTCTGCCGCATCTACATTTTCCGCGGAGGTTCCCAGGATCGGAACTCCCATCTCCATGAGAGCCTGCGTCAGCTTGATGGCCGTCTGTCCGCCGAACTGCACGACGGCTCCGTCCGGCTTCTCGATATCCACGACATTTTCAACGTCTTCCGGAGTCAGCGGTTCAAAGTACAGCTGATCGGAAATGTCGAAATCCGTCGACACCGTTTCCGGGTTGTTGTTGATGATGACGGTTTCCCATCCTTCTCTGGAAAATGCCCAGGCACAGTGCACCGAACAGAAGTCGAACTCAATCCCCTGGCCGATGCGGATCGGGCCGGAACCGAGAATGAGGACTTTCTTCCGGCCGGAAGTCGGGACGGCTTCATTTTCCCCGTCATAGACAGAATAATAATAAGGCGTGCTGGCGGCGAACTCACCCGCACAGGTATCGACCATTTTGAAGGAGGCATGGATGCCGTACTCCCTGCGGAGGGCTTTCACTTCAGCTTCCTTCTTTCCGGAAAGCGAAGCAATGACGCTGTCCGGGAACATCAGGCGTTTCGCCTCGTACAGCATCTCTTTCGTCAGTTCCCTGCTCTTCAGGGAATATTCCATGCCGACGAGAACCGCAATCTTGTCAATGAACCAGATGTCGATTTTCGTGATGTCGTGAATCTGTTCGTACGGCAGATGACGGCGGATGGCTTCCGCGATTCTCCAGATGCGGAGATCATCCACGGTTGCCAGCTGCTCCAGGAACTCATCATCCGAAAGATTCGAGAAGTCATAGGAAAGAAGGCTGTCCGTGTGCTGCTCCAGAGAACGGATGGCCTTCATCAGCGCCCCTTCGAAATTGGTGCAGATGCTCATGACTTCGCCCGTCGCCTTCATCTGGGTCGTCAGGGTGCGGCGCGCCGTCAGGAACTTATCGAACGGAAGGCGCGGAATCTTGACGACGCAGTAGTCCAGCATCGGTTCAAAAGAGGCATAGGTCTTTTTCGTAATCGCATTCGGAATTTCGTCAAGCGTATAGCCCAGGGCGATTTTCGCGGAGACCTTGGCGATCGGATATCCCGTGGCCTTGGAAGCCAGCGCGGAACTGCGGCTGACACGCGGATTGACCTCGATGACGCAGTATTCAAAGCTGTCCGGATTGAGCGCGTACTGCACGTTGCATCCGCCGGTGATCTTCAGTTCTTCGATGATCCTCAGCGCCGAAGAGCGCAGCATCTGGTATTCCTTGTCCCCCAGCGTCTGGGACGGCGCCACGACGATGGAATCGCCGGTGTGGACGCCGACGGGATCGATGTTCTCCATGTTGCAGACCGTGATGCAGTTTCCCGCAGAATCCCGCATGACTTCGTATTCAATTTCTTTCCATCCTGCGATGCATCTCTCCACGAGGACTTCCCCGACCCGCGAAAGACGCAGGCCGTTCTGCAGGATTTCCTGCAGCTCCTCCGGATCTCCGGCAATGCCGCCGCCGGAGCCTCCCAGCGTATAGGCCGGACGCAGGACCACCGGGTAGCCGATCTTATGCGCGAAGGCAGCTCCCTCTTCCACCGTATGGACAACCAGGGATGCCGCAATCGGCTCCCCGATTTTATTCATCGTATCCTTGAATTCCTGACGGTCTTCCGCTTTCCTGATCGTAAGTGCGGTCGTACCGATCAGATTCACGTCGTGGGTATCGAAATAGCCCTCGTCTGCCAGTTCCATCGCAAGGTTGAGACCTGCCTGACCGCCGAGGGTCGGCAGCACGGAATCCGGCTTCTCCTTTTCGATGATCTGCTTGACGGTTTCAGCCGTCAGAGGTTCGATATAGACCTCATCCGCAATCTGTCCGTCCGTCATGATCGTAGCCGGATTGGAATTCAGCAGGACTACCTCAATGCCTTCCTCATGCAGAGAACGGCAGGCCTGGGTTCCCGCGTAATCAAATTCCGCAGCCTGTCCGATCACGATCGGACCGGAGCCGAGGACAAGTACTTTTCTGATGTCGGGATTCTTAGGCATTTTTTCCTCCCTTCATCATGTTCATGAAACGGTCAAACAGGAAATTGGCATCCCTCGGACCGGGACAGGCTTCCGGATGGAACTGGACCGTGAAAATATTCTTTCCGACATATTTCAGGCCTTCATTCGTTCCGTCGTTGACGTTGCGGAAGGCGGGAACGGCGATCTTCGGATCCAGCGTCGTTTCATCAACGACATATCCGTGATTCTGGGAGGAAATGCTGACGCGTCCGTCTCCCATCAGGTCCTTGACCGGATGATTGCCGCCGCGGTGTCCGTATTTCATCTTGTGCGTATCGGCACCCGTAGCCAGCGCCATCAGCTGATGCCCCAGGCAGATGGCAAAGATCGGGACATCCGCATCATACAGCTTCCGGAGCTCCCGGATAACGCCGGTGCATTCCTTCGGATCTCCGGGCCCGTTGGAAAGCATGATGCCGTCCGGGCGGTCCGCCAGGATCTCTTCTGCGGATGTGTCCGCCGGGTAAATGGTGACCCGGCATCCGCGGCTGTTCAGATTTTTTGCGATATCGGATTTCGCTCCCAGATCGAGGAGCGCCACTCTGAAGGAATCTCCGGGCAGGACTGACTTCTTCCTGCAGGTCACTTTCTCAACGACTTTTCCGGTGGTATAGGCCCGGAGCTGCGGAAGCACTTCATCAGGGCTGCCGTACTCCTTTGTCGTGATCATGCCGTTCATCGTACCCTTTTCCCGGAGGATTTTGGTAAGTGCGCGCGTATCGATTCCGGAAATGCCGGGAATATCATTTTTCTTAAGAAACTCGGTAACTGAGCCTTCCGAACGGAAGTTGCTTGGAATTCTGGAGAATTCACGAACGATAAAACCATCAACCCACGGCCGGCCGGATTCCATGTCCTCCGTACAGATGCCGTAATTCCCGATCAGCGGGTAGGTCATGCAGACTGCCTGCCCCGCATAGGATGGATCGGTCAGGACTTCCAGATAACCGGTCATCGACGTATTGAATACGATCTCGCTGACCGTTTCCCGGGCTGAGCCGACGGACATCCCCGTAAAAACAGTTCCGTCTTCCAGAATCAGATATGCTTTCACGTCTTATCCTGCCTTTCCTAAGTTCCGAAAGATTATACTATAACTAGTGCACCTTTTCAAGGGAGGATTCAACATTTTGTGGTGTCCCTGCCCGGGGTCACCCGCTCTGCGAAGGCAGCTTCACGATGACATAGCCGTTCTCCTGACGGATATAGCCTTTCTCCGGCCAGGACGGCATGGAGGCGGCTTCCTTCCCCGCTTCGTCTGCCTCAGTCTTTCCGGGCGCTGCAAACGCATAGCCCCGGATCACGGCGAACAGATAAAGCTGGTTGGAAAAACTGATTTCATTTTTATAGGAACTTGAATCAAAATAAGAACGTCCGATGAATTCCGTCTGCGTGACGCAGGCCGGGTTGAGCGGGGCCTCCCAGGTTCCGTAGAAAATCACTTTCTGATTCGTCTCGCTGATTCCCGCCTGATGCATGTCGCTCACGATGCTGTCCAGCATGCTGCAGTCCTGTTCATAGCGGACACGGTCCGTATACCACAGCCTCATCGTCGTCTGCGTCTGCTGAAGTCCGGCCGCCAGGATGAAGGCCAGGACCGCAATGCCGGCAAGACCCGGCATTTTCGAAAGCAGTCCCGCCGCTTTGCCTCTCATAAGTTCCTGTCTTTCCTGATCGAAGGAAGCTGCAGATGCCATGAGTCCGGCTGCCAGGACAAACGGCAGCGTATACTGATTTCTGTAAGTCGAAGCCTGCCCCAGCAGGATCGGCATCGTAAAGGCTGACAGCAGGAAAAGGAAGAACGCGATGACAAGCGGTGCGCCCGTTTCACGGATCCGTTCCTTTACGCGCGGCAGATGGAACAGGATTGCCGCAGCAGCAGCCAGAAGCATGAAAGTATATCCCTTGCCGCAGTTCTGATTCACTCCCAGCAGGACACCCTTCAGATACTCTCCGATGTTTTTCAGGCACTGGGCAGCCGGAGCTTTCGTCCACAGGAAAGTTGCATAGGCATCATTGACTGTCGGGTTGAGAAAAATCCTGGAAATTCCGAACCCTGCCGCTGCCCCGCAGAGAAAAGTAAGAGCCAGCTTCAGGCAGACGGTCCACGCTTCTTTTCCTCTGCGGATTCCCTTCAGGAGCAGAAACCCTGCCAGCGCACCTGAAAGATAGAGTGCGTAATTTGCCTCATAAGTCGTGAAGGCGACGGGCATGATGAGAACGCCTGTCACCAGGAAGACCTTCCGGTCTGTCCGGATCCATCTGAAAATCAGGATCAGGGACAGTGCAATCAGGAAAATGGAAAAGGCGACCTCCGGATTCTGGAGTTTGAAGAACCACTGATAGACAAAAACCGGATGGGAAATAAACAGTCCGCAGAAAATCCAGAACGGGTATTCTTTCTCCCCGCTGACAGAATAGAAAAAGAAAGAAAAAGTCTCCAGGAAAAGTACAATAAAAATGTAAGCCAGCGCCAGTGCAAAATAAGGATTGAAAGCCGACAGATGAAACAGCTTCTGAAGAACGACCGAACCCCATCGTCCGATGGACAGCCAGTCCAGCGTCGACATCTGGTGGACCATCATGTTGTCCGTATCCAGAAAAACCGTATCGGAAATGAAGCAGACTCCGTAAACGATCAGGACTGCCGCCGCGTTGAAGATCAGCAGTCCCTTATGGCTTGCTATGAACTTTTTGTACTGCTTCCATAATTCACCCATCGTTCTGCAGGCGGGCCGGAAATCCTTTTCCGGAAACTCCCATGCAGCCGCCTGTCGTTCTGCACGGAATTCATGTCTGCGCTTCGGCATGCAGCTGCCATTCAGCGCCGGCATGCCAGTTATAAGAATAAAAAAAAGGCCGGGAACCGATGATACGGCACCCCCGACCTTTTTACAGTGCAGGAGAAGGGACTTGAACCCTCATGATCTTGCGAACACAGGCACCTGAAGCCTGCGCGTCTGCCAATTCCGCCACTCCTGCGCGGCAATGAACATTTTACAATGTTTCATCCCGTTCGTCAACATGAAAATCAAATGAAAATACCAGTTTCCTGCAGGTTTATTTTTCCCTGCCTGATTTTCCGCCGGGCAGCAGCGAACTGATGACTGCCAGAATGCTTCCGAGGAAAATGAACAGGTCCGCCGCATTGAAGACCAGACGCCCGATTTTGCCGATTCCCGTCCGGATGCGCAGAAAGTCCGTCACATACCCGTGCGTCCAGCGATCGGTCATATTTCCGGCTCCTCCGCCCGTCAGAAGGGCCAGCGCCAGTTTTGTCAGATGCTTTCCTTTCTGGAAAAGCACAATCAGGAAAGAAAGGGCCGTGACGCCGAAAGCGGCTGTGGTGACCATCTTTACTTTTTTGCTGTCTTCATGAAAGAAGCCGCCCGCCGAGCCGCTGTTCTTCATTCTCTGAAGATAGACCTTCCCGCCGAGTTCTTCTTTCGGCTCGCCGTTTTCTTCCAGATGATCCTCCATGTATCTTTTAAGGAAAAAATCAAGAAAGAAAACCGCTGCCGCAATGAGCAGATAAATCATCTGTTCTCCTGTTCCCCGCTGCCTGCCGGCAGACAGCTGTTATGAAAAATCATCCTTGATCTTGTCGGTTTCTTCCTGTACGGTTTTCTTCGCCTTGTTCAGGGCGTCCACGACTTCGTCGTGCATCTCGGCAGCCTTCACCGCAATCTTGTCGCCGGTCGTTTCCTCAGCCGGATCGTCACCGTCCGCCGGCTTCTCTTCGTCATCCGCCTGTCCGTCCGCAGCCGCTTCTTCCGCCTCTCCGGCCGGCTTCTCCGCCGTCGGAACCAGTGCTCCGCATTTCGGGCAGAAAGAGTCTTCGCTGTTCACCGCTGCCCCGCATTTCGGACAGATCTTCTGTCCCTTCAGTTCCGCAATATTTTTCTTGAACACTTCGACCTGACCAAGATGCATCTTGATCTCGGCAAACATTTCCTTGTACTCTTCAGGCGGATTCCCCTTCCGGTAGAAAGCCTCGCCGACAGCCTGATACAGCTTGTCGATCGTCTTCTGCTCGCCGTTCATCTGCGCAGTCAGCTTCTGCGTCTCGAAGAAAACATTCGTCTTGCTTGCCGCGGTATTTGCCGCATCCGAAAAATGCTTGCCTAAATCTTCAAAGAAATCATTCGACATGGTACTGCTCCTTTCAGCGTGTTTTTTGCTTTTAACAGTATCTATTCACCGGACTGGCCGCGGAGAAGAATCTTCGGGCCGCCTTTGTGCTCAATGTATTCCCGCGTAATGATGACTTCTCCGATGTTGTCGTCCTTCGGGACTTCATACATGATATCCGTCATGAAGCCTTCAATGATTGCCCGGAGGGCGCGTGCGCCGGTATCTTTTTCCAGTGCCTGTTTCGCAATCACCCGGAGTGCCGCATCCTCAAAGGTGAGCTTCACCTCATCCATCGCCAGAAGGGCTTCGTACTGTTTCAGGATGGCGTTCTGCGGTTCCCTCAGGATCCGCACCAGCATATCCTCCGTCAGTTCCTCCAGGGAAAAGACAATCGGAAGCCTTCCGAGGAATTCCGGAATCATCCCGAATTTCCGGAGATCCTCCACGGTTACTTTCTGCATGATGTTGGGATCTTCGTCATACTTGTCCTTCAGATCCGCATGGAAGCCGATGGAGCCTTCCCGGTTCAGCCTCTCCTTGATGATTTCCTTCAGGTCAGGAAATGCCCCGCCGCAGATGAACAGGATATTTTTCGTATTGACCATCTTAAGCGGCACCATGGCATTCTTGGAAGTCGCACCGACGGGCACTTCGATTTCGGAGCCTTCCAGAAGCTTCAGCATTCCCTGCTGGACAGCTTCGCCGCTGACATCCCTCTGGTTCGTATTTTTCTTCTTGGCGATCTTGTCGATCTCGTCGATGAAAATGATTCCGTGCTCCGCCTTCGAAACGTCATTTCCCGCCGCTGCCAGCAGCTTCGACACGACGCTTTCGATATCGTCGCCGATGTAGCCGGCTTCCGTCAGGGAGGTCGCATCCGTCAGGGCAAGCGGCACGTCCAGAAGCTTGGCCATCGTCTGGACAAGATACGTCTTTCCGCTTCCGGTCGGGCCGATCATCAGCATATTTGACTTCTCGATTTCAACCGGTTCCGGAAGGTTCGGATCCCTGATCTTCTGCTTCTTCTGTTCCTGCCGGATCTTGTTCAGCTTTTCTTCTCCGATGATCCGCTTGTAATGATTATAGACGGCAACAGACATGATTTTCTTGGCCTGCTCCTGACCGATGACGTACCGGTCCAGCTGTGCCTTGATTTTATGGGGAGGCAGGATATCCTTCATCGTAAACGGCACTTCATCCGTCTTTTTCTGCTTCTCCGCTTCCGCCGCCGGATCCTGCCGGAAATTGCTGTAGAAATCCGAGAGGTCGATTGCTTCGACGTTCGGAAGATTGCTGAGCAGTGAAGAATAATTCACACCCCCGCTGCGCATGGTATCCAGGCTCTTCTGCATGCAGTCGCGGCAGACATGCATGTTCCCCGGAAGATCGATCATCGGTCCGGTTACGCTCTCCGGCCGTCTGCAGAGAAAGCAGATTTTCTCGGCTTTCTTTTCTTCTTTCTGATTCGCTTCAGATGTTTCTGTTATTTCGTTTTTCTGATTCCCGTTTCGGTTTTCGTCGTCCATGAATCCTCTTCTTTCCTGAAATACAGCTTTCATTATAGCCTTGCCTGATGTATGTCACAAGTGAACTTTTTCTAAAGTAAAAGGGACGGATTTCTCCGTCCCTCTGAAAGCATTCTGTACTGCCTGCATGCACTTTCCGTCATGCGCCGGATCCGGATTACTGACCGCTTCCCGGAAGCTGCTGAGTCCCGTTCTGGAATGGCGATGTACCGTTCGGAAGCTGTGAACTGCCTCCCTGATCCTGCTGCGTACCGGAGTCCGCCTGGCTGTCCGTGCTCTGCGACGTACTTCCGGAAACATCTGCATCTGCCTTGGCGCCCAGCGTTACCGAAACCGTCTGCGTCTCATAGGCTGTCTGGTCGCTGTTGAGACGGCTGACTGAGAAATCAATGGTCGTGCCGGCCGCATAGTAGGTCAGCTCTTCCACAAGATCATCCGCCGAAGTAACGGAATATCCGTCGATTGCCGTAATGATGTCGCCTTCCTTGATGCCGGCCTTATCGGCTGCCCCGCCGCTGACGACACTGTCAACATAGGCTCCTGCAGGATATCCCTGCTGCACATAAGCAGTCGGCATCGTCTTTACGCTGACGCCCAGATAGGACGCCTGCGAATCATCCACCTTCTGCCGGTCAGCCTTGTTCATCAGCTTGTTCAGGATCGGCTCTGCCTTGGAAATCGGAATGGCATATCCCATGCCTTCAACCGTTGTATCCGAATACTTGACTTCATTGATTCCGATCAGCTCGCCCTTCATGTTCAGAAGTGCGCCGCCGGAATTGCCCGGATTGATGGCTGCATCCGTCTGAAGCAGGGTATGGCTGACATTGTCAACCGTTACCGTACGGTTCAGTGCGGAAATAATGCCGGAAGATACGCTCTGGCCGTAGCCGAGAGCATTGCCGATTGCCACAACCGATTCGCCGACCTGGCAGCTGTCGGAATCGCCGATGGTGATTACCGAAATCTTGCTTTTGGTATCATCGGTCAGATCTGAAAGCTGGACGGCTACCACGGCAAGGTCTTCATCTGCATTCGTCCCTTTGATGGTAGCAGATGCCGCCGTGTTGTCGACAAAGGCAACGGAGATCGTATCCGAACCCGAAATGACATGGTTATTTGTCGCAATCAGAAGTTCCGTATCGGTCTGTCCGACGATGATTCCGGAACCATCCGCTTCCGCTTCATACTCCTGCGTCTCTCCTGTAAAGAAAGACTGCACCTGCTGCACCGTCTTCGTCGTAATGGCGACCATGGAAGGCATGACATTGGCTGCTACCTGTTCAATGCTCATATCGCCGTCGGAATTATTGACTGCTGTTCCGGTATCCGAAGAACTGTCCGTCTTGGAAGAAGCATCTCCCTTGCTTTCCGTTGAACCGGCTGTGCTGCTCTGCGAAGAATCCGTTCCCTGATCCGGCTTGCTGATTGCTGCGGAAGACTGCTGATTATTCCCGTTATTATGATTTCCGGTCATGGCATTTCCCAAAAGAGACACGCCGAGAAATACAAGCGCTGCCACGAGAGCGCACACGCCGGCAATCGCTGCTCCGATTCCGATTTTCCTGCCGAGGCCGGAAGACTTCTTCGGCGGCTTGTCCGAACCTCCGGAAGGCTGTCCGCCTGCCGGCTGGCTGGAGAACTGATACGTATCGTACCCGCTGTTCTGTCTGCCGTCATATCTGGTGACATCTGTCCCCGGATCCTGATAGCCCGGCATCGTGAAGTTCTGTCCGCCGCTCTGTGCATCGGAATTCTGGGAACCGTAATTCTGCGTATAGCCGTTATTCTGGGAGCCGTAATTCTGACTTCCGTTATTCTGGGAACCGTAATTCTGACTTCCGTAATTCTGCGTATAGCCGTCATTCTGCGAGCCGTAATTCCGGTTTCCGGAATTCTGCGCATAGCCATTATCCTGAGAGCCGTAATTCCGGTTTCCGGAATTCTGCGCATAGCCATTATCCTGAGAACTGTAATTCTGGTTTCCGGAGTTCTGCACATAGCTGTCATTCTGGGACCCGTAATTCTGGCTTCCGGAATTCTGCGCATAGCCGCTGTTCTGGGAGCCTGAGTTCCCGGAAGCATAGTTCTGGGAACTGTAGTTCTGAGAGCCGTAGTTCTGAGAACCGTAGTTCTGATTGCCGTAGTTCTGATTGCCGTAGTTCTGGGAACCGTAATTCTGCGTATAGCCGTCATTCTGGGAACTATAATTCTGCGTTCCGAAATTCTGTGCATAATAATCGTTCCGGGAACCGTAATTCTGTGTTCCGGAATTCTGCGCACCGGTATCCTGTGAACCGTAAGCCTGCGAGCCGTACGTCTGTGAGCCGTATGTCTGTGAGCCGTATGTCTGCGAGCTGTCGTTCTGCGTGCCGGTATCCTGCGCGCCGGTATCCTGCCCGCTGATGTTCTGCGTGCTGTCATTCTGAGAACGGAAATCCTGTGAAGTACTGTCCTGCCGGCTGAAAGCCTGCGAACTGAAAGTCTGCGTACTGTCCTGCTGCGCGGAACCCTCCTGTACATCCGGATTCACAGAGGAAGAAACCTCCTGTTCAGCTGCTGATGCACTGGCGGATTCCGTCCCGTCGGAGCTGAAGGATGCCGAAGCATCGCCTGCCGCCGATCTGCCCTCATTTACAGGCTGCTCCGTGTTTTCGCTGCCTGCATTATTCTGACCGTAATTCCATTCATCACTCATGATTCATAAACCCCTTTCTGGATCTTCTATCAGAATAGGGGATAATTGTGTCTACTTTGTGATTAAATCATAAAAAAAGACTGCCGGACTTTTCGGAAGTCCTGCAGTCTCTTTTTCGGATTCATTCAACCGTGACCGACTTGGCCAGGTTTCTCGGCTTGTCGACGTCAAGTCCCTTGCCCAGCGAAATGTAATAGGCAAAAAGCTGAAGAGGGATGACGGCCAGCGAACAGGTGAAATACCGGCTTGTCTTCGGCAGATACAGAACGTACTGCGCCGACTTTTCCACCTCGACATGGCCGGATGTCGTAACGGCCATGACAAATGCCCCGCGCGTGATGACCTCCTGCACATTGGACAGCGTCTTTGCGATCAGCTCTTCCTGCGTCAGCACGGAAATCACCAGCGTCCCGTCCTCTACGAGGGAAATGGGGCCGTGCTTCAGCTCGCCTGCCGCATAGGCTTCGGAATGGATATAGGAAATTTCCTTCAGCTTCAGCGAGCCTTCCAGCGATGCCGCATAGTCCAGTCCTCTGCCGATGAAGTAGATATCTTTGGCCGCCAGATAGCGGTTTGCGAACTTCTGGATTTTTTCTTTATTTGCCAGAAGCATCTCAATCTGGGACGGAAGCTCTTCCAGGCTCCGGATGAGGCTCTTCTGTTCTTTCTCATCGATCGTGCCGCGGACCGAGGCAAACTTGACTGCCAGGAGATAATGGGCAATGAGCTGCGTGCTGTAGCTCTTGGTGGCTGCAACGGCGATCTCCGGTCCGGCCCAGGTGTACAGGACGTGATCCGCTTCCCGGGCGATTGAAGAGCCGACTGCATTGACGATGCCGAGCGTCCGGAGACCTTTGCTTTTCGCAAGCCTCAGCGCTGCAAGGGAATCGGCGGTCTCTCCCGACTGGCTGACGATGATCACCATCGTGCCGGGGTCGCAGATCGGATTGCGGTAGCGGAATTCCGAAGCGACATCGACCTCCACCGGAATGCGGGCCATTTCCTCAAAAATATATTTGGCGGCAACGCCGGTATGGTAAGCCGTGCCGCAGGCAACGATATAGATTCTCTTCATGTCGCGGATATCCTGATCCGTCATTCCCAGTTCCTCGATGACGATCCGTCCGTCGCGAATTCTCGGGCTCAGGGCATTCTTGACGGCATTGGGCTGGTCATAGATTTCCTTGAGCATGAAATATTCATAGCCGCCTTTCTCAGCTGCATCGATATCCCACTCAATCGTCTTCAGCTCTTTTTCAATCGGCTCGCGGTCAATGTTGCAGAAGGAAACCTTCTTACGGGAAATGGAGACGATCTCCTCATTTTCCACGAAGTAGACATTGCGCGTATAGCGGAGGATTGCCGGGACATCCGAGGCAATAAAATTTCCGCCGGCCGATGTACCGATGACCATCGGGCTGTCCTTCCTCGCCGCATAGACATGATCCGGATGATCGCGGAACAGAATGGCCAGCGCATAGGAGCCTTCAATTCTCTGCATGACCGTGGAAATTGCCTTGACCGGATCGCCGTCGTAATAGTATTCGAGAAGCTGTGCAACCACTTCCGAATCGGTTTCGGATCTGAATTCAATGCCCTTCGACTGAAGCTTTTTCTTCAGCTTCATGTAGTTTTCGATGATGCCGTTGTGCACAACCGCAATGCTGCCGTCCTCGCTGAAATGAGGATGCGCATTCTCAACGGACGGCGCCCCGTGGGTTGCCCATCTGGTATGGCCGATGCCGGCAGTTCCCGGCAGGGTCGTGCCGCCGTGCGTCTGCTCATACAGGATGGAAAGTTTTCCCATCGCTTTGGCACAGCTGATCTTTTTTTCCGCCTCGTCAAAAACCGCGATGCCGGCAGAATCATATCCCCTGTATTCCAGTTTTGAAAGGCCGTCCAGAAGAATCGGGCCTGCCTGTTCTGTTCCGATGTAGCCGACTATGCCGCACATAATTTAAGCCTCCTCAGTCATCGGAGCCATGATAGCTCCAGAAATCTTTGTTCCAGGTGCATTTCATCACAAGTGCCTTCGGCAGGATCCGGTACGCCTTCCCCAGCCGGAAGCCCGCCAGTTTGCAAAAGCTCTGCATATAAAGATGCGGGATCAGATACCCTCTCCCGATGCTGCTCAAATAATGCCGCGTCCGACTGACCAGTTTCTTTCCTTCCCGTGCGCTCGGCACTCCTTTGAAAATCTCCGGATGCATGGCCTGCGACACGCCGTTGTCAAAATAGCGATGGAACTGTTCCCCGTTTGAATAATTGTGGGAATGGATGACGGAAGCGGATGCGACGTAGCGGATGGCATAGCCGAGCCGGATGAGACGTCCTCCGTAAATCATGTCTTCATTGAAAATGCAGGGTCTCGTGAACCCTCCGATCTCTTTATACATTTCATGATCGTATGCCGCGCAGACATTTGAACAGAAATAGGTCTTGATGCCGAGCCTCGGCAGGTCTGCCGCCGTCTTCTTCATTTCCTCATCCGGATAATTGAACTGCCTCGTGTAGCCCTCGATGATCTGGCAGTGCTCATCCGGAACCTGCCTGGCATAGGCAGCCTTGACATCCGGATCTCGGAAGGCCTGAACCAGCCTGTAAATAAGGTCCGCATCTTTTGGCACCGCATCCTGCGTCATGAACAGCAGAATGTCCGCATTTGAAAAACCGGCACCCATGTCGCGGGTTCCGCCGTGATCGAACCGGCTTTTGGGAATCTGAAAAACCTCGGCGGTTTTTATGCCCTCGGTCAGCCTCGGATCCCACAGGGATTCGTCCGTATTGATGACCAGGATGTGTCCGGCGGGATAGGTCTGCTTTTCCAGTCTCTCCAGAAGCTCCCGGAGTCCTGCGTCCGGTCTGTACGCGGGAATGATTACATCCACGCTCGGATGTCTTTTCATTTCAGCCCTCATTCAGAAGGAAAGTACCATCTGAGCTTCTTCTGTGAAGCTGAAATGGTACTCCCCGGTTTTTGCCTCGTGTATCGTTTTATTTGACGCTGTCTGCTTCTGATCCTGCGGCCGGTATGACGGAAGCCGCCTTGGCTTTATCAATGTCGTCCTCAGTGTAGCCGCTGTTCTGCTCCATCTGGTAGCTGTAATCCAGAACCGTCTCCGACGGTGTGTAATTATCATCGTTGAAGAGGAACTTGTGAAGCTCCTTCACATTCGTGGCCAGCGTGACCGGCACCAGATACTCGCTGTTGATATACGGCGAATCTCCCAGGTATTCAAACGGAAATCCGGTCGTATTGACGATGGCATAATAGCCGATCATCTGCGCCGCCATCTTGACGATCATGGCATTGGAGATGTTTGTCTTGCACAGCGGGAAGACGTCGTTGATGATTTCGTTCACCGCGCCCATTCCCTGTCCTCTGGCTTTTTCGACGATTTTCTCAATGACGAGTCTCTGCCTCTGCGTACGCTTCATGTCGTTTCCGGCTGTATAGCGGATCCGGGCATAAGAGACTGCCTGCACGCCGTTCAGCGTATACGTTCCGTCTGCCTCCGGCAGTTTTTCATACGTCATGCCGGTGACCTTCGAAGTCTCGACGCAATAGTTGTTCAGGTTGACCGCTTCATCCTTGGTCATCGTGATGGAAATGCCGCCGACATCGTCAACAAGAACGGCAACCGCCTTGAAATCGACGGCCAGGTAATTCGTAATGGAAAGGTCCAGATTCGTATTCAGCATGGAAAGGAACTGCTTGACGGATCCGTTGCAGTAGGCGGCATTGGCTTTCTGGAAATCGTAGTTGTCGCCGTCGATGTTCAGGTAGGTATCCCGGTAGACGGACACCAGCTTGACTTCCCCGTTGTCGTTGTTGATGCTGGCAATGATCATCGTGTCGGAATTGCAGTAATCAAAATCATCCGTATCCCGTGCGTCGATGCCCAGAAGCGCAATGTTCGTATAGCCCTGCATGACTTTGTCGACAGTCGCCGCGGAGTTGACCGTGACATTGTCCGTATTCAGGTTTTCATCGGAAACGGTCGAAGCGGCCGTGCTGTTCGATGACGCCCCGATATTGCGGAGCCCCTGATTGATTTTTGCATAGATAAAGATGCCTATGACCAGAGCTGCCAGAATCAGAAGTTCAATGACGAAAAGTACGATACTGCCTTTTTTCCTTCTTCTTTTCTTTCTGTTCGGATAATTTGACATAAAAACCTCTTAACCTCTTAATATGCGTTTTTGTTGACAAAGCCTCTGAAAATCGTCAGGAACAGAATCTTGACATCAAGTCCCAGCGTCCAGTTCTCAATATAATACAGATCGTAGTCTATTCTCTTGCGGATCGAGGTATCTCCCCGGTATCCGTGAATCTGCGCCCAGCCTGTCAGACCCGGCCGGACCTGATGCTTGATCATGTACCGCGGAATCTCTTCCTGGAATTTCTCCACGAAGAAAGGTCTCTCCGGTCTCGGTCCCACAAGGCTCATATCCCCTTTCAGGATATTGAAAAGCTGGGGAAGTTCATCGATGCTTGTCTTTCTCATGACGCGTCCGATTCCGGTGACCCTCGGATCGTTCCGGACCGTCCACGTCTCATCTTCTGTCTTCAGGTCCTGAACCACCATCGACCTGAACTTATACATCATGAACGGACGGTTGTGAAGCCCTACCCTTTCCTGCTTGAACAGAACCGGACCTTTGGAAGTTGCCTTGATCAGGACTGCAAATACCAGCATGACCGGCGAGGAAATGGCGATTGCCAGAATGCTTCCCACAATATCCATCAGCCGTTTCGTCGCAGCCGGAAAAGCATTGGACAGCGGCACGTACCGGATGTTGATGACAGGCAGTCCCAGGACATCTTCGGTATACGGCTTCGTGGGGATGATGTTGTTGTAATCGGGAATGAACTTTGTATGCACGCCCGACTTCTCGCACAGCGCCACGATTTTTTCCAGCCGGTAATATTCCGTCAGGCTGAGGGTGATCGTGATCTCATCCAGATGATTCTCCGGAAGGATCACCATCAGGTTGTCAATCCTGCCCAGTACCTTGATTCCCTTGTAAGTCGTTCCTGCCTGGACCTTGTCATCCAGAATTCCCCTGATGTTGAATCCCCACTGAGGATTCAGGAGGACCCTGTCAATGTATTCTTCCGCCGCACGGCTGTATCCGACGAGAAGAACGTTCCGCTGGTTCAGTCCGGACTTCCACATCTTTTTCAGCGATGCCCAGATGGCCAGCCTGGCCAGAATGTCCAGAATCACATTGAAGACAAAAAAAAGGGCGATCATCGAACGCGACCAGTCATCCTGATGGAACAGGAAAAGCACAACCAGGAAGACCAGATACGAAACGACATTGGCTGCAAAGATACCGGCAATCTCATTCCGGCGTCCCTTCATGCGGTTTGCCGTATAAAGATTGAATGCCGAATAAAGAATGATCATAACCGGTATGATCACAGAGAGCGCCGTCATATAGACGGGGACCGGCACCGACTCAAAAGAATGTCGGAAAATCCCGCTGCGGAACCGTATGAACCACCCCAGGACATACGATATGGCAATGACAGCGGCATCAATCAGAACCAAAAGCCGGTTAAAATACTTTTGATTATCCTCTATCAAGCCCCTATACCCCAATACCCTTTTAAATCTTCAAGTGAATATCATACTATACCGTATCTTAATCCGCAAGTTTTCTTTTCCCTGCGAATCCTTAAAATTCCCTTAACTTGCCTCAGATTCCGTCATTTTTCAAGCCTTTTCCGGTATTCTTTGAGCATTCACTTACCGCTTTCCGGGCATCTTTTCCCTTTATCGGTAAAAGAAATTCGCAATTCTCCGGAAGATATTGATCCACAGTTCCAGCTGGATCACGAAATAGTTCTTCAGGTTTTCCGCACGGAAGACGACCTTTCTGCCCTCCTGCCGTCCCTTCCGGCTCAGCCGGAAGCCTTTCCCGATGCCAAGGGCGTACTCCCGTCCGTATCCCTTCAGGATAAAGAAAACCCACTTAATCAGGAAGCCCGGAATCAGAAGAGGCAGATTCAGGATCAGCTGAAGGACCGGCATGTTCTTCGCGATCAGATAGACTGAATTCCTGGAAGAATTCCGGACCTTGAAGAGATTGTAAATGGAGCCGCTCGCGGCGCTTCCTATATGAAGGACGCTGGCTTCCGGCTCATAGACATTGCGGTAGCCTTCGATCCTGGCTCTCCATCCGAGGTCCGTATCTTCCAGATAAGCGAAATGATTCTCGTCAAACAGGCCGATCTGATCGAAGATTTTTTTCCGGTAGATGGCTGCTCCTGCACAGGTAAAAAAGACATCCGTGCTTTTCCGGAACCTCTTCCCGTCATGCTTTCCTTTCCCTCTTGAGAAAGCCCATCCGAGGGCGCAGTAGAAATCACCCGCGTCGTCGATGATTCCGGAATCCTTCATGGAAAGCATTCTGGCCTGACAAGAGAAAATCCGTTCATCCTTCTCTGCCGCATCGTACAGCCTCTTTGCAAAAAGCGGATCCGCCTTCGTATCGTTGTTCAGAAGGATAATGTACCGAAAAGAACCGGCAGCACGGATCCCTTCGTTGACCGCTCCGCAGAATCCCCGGTTCGTTTCCAGACGGATCAGCTGCACTTCCGGATATTCCTTTTCAATGATCCCGGCACTTCCGTCTTCCGACCCGTTGTCCACGACGATGATTTTCAGCGCGATGCCTTCCTGGGCGCGCAGGGAATCAAGGCATCCGCGGATATAGGCGGCGCCGTTGAAATTCGGTATGACGACTGCGGTCAGATCTTTCCGGTCCATTTTCCTCTTATCTTGCCCTGAGCGAATAGTTCCATTTTTTTACCGACAGATTCGGATTGTAGTTCGGATCGCCGTTCTTCAGGATATCCGTCCAGTGCGTCCTCATGTATTCGATTTCACTCTGGAAGCGCCGGACCTTCTCTTCCGTATCCTCTGCTCCGCGGCTCTTCGATTCATCATGGTAGAGCTCGGCATACGGATCATAGACGATTCTCCAGCCCTTCCGCCCTGCCTTCAGACAGAGGTCGATATCGTTGAAGGCAACGGCCAGTTCTTCCGTGAACCCTCCCGCTTCCTCGAATGTCTTCCTTTTCATCAGCATGCAGGCTGCCGTCACGGCGGTAAGGTCCTGCATCAGGGATGCCTTGTGCATGTAGCCGCTGCGGCTGCGCGGCAGGCCGGCGAACATGTTCGCGGCAATCCCGCCGATTCCGATGACGCATCCCGCATGCTGGACCGTATCGTCCGGATAGTAGAGCTTGGCTCCGACCGCCCCGACATCCGGTCTTTCGCAGACGCTCAGCATTTCCGAAATCCAGTCCGGGGAAATGGTGCCGTACACGTCATTGTTCAGGAAAAGAAGGTACTCTCCCGCGGCCGATCTCACGCCGAGATTGTTGATGGCGGAATAATTGAAGCCTCCGTCATAGACCGCGATGCGGACATTTCCTTCCTTCTTCAGTTCTTCATAGAAGCGCCGGGTCTCCTCTTCGGTGCTTCCGTTCTCCACGATGATGATTTCAATCTTTTTATAAGAAGCGTTCCGCAGGGCATCCAGGCATTTTTTCAGGATATCCGCATGGTCCCGGTTCGGAATGATGACCGAAATGAGCGGCTCCGACGTCAGCCGGTAATGCACGCGGTAGAAACCGTAGTCTTTCAGAATTTCAGCCGTCCCCGAAAATCCCAGTCTCTTCAGCGAATCCTCGATGGCTTTCTTCCCTGCCTCATAGGCATAGACCTTGCTCATCGGATTGTCCGCCGTTGACGCTTCGTGCGTCCGCCAGTGATAAAGCACTTTCGGGATATGGACAATCTTCTCCGCCTTCTCTGCCGCACGCAGAATGAGGTCATAATCCTGGGCGCCGTCAAAACGGTCATCCAGCCCTCCGACTTCTTCAAACAGGGTCTTCTTCATGATCAGAAAATGCGTGATGTAATTGTTCGACCGCAGCAGATCCGGATTGAAATCCGGCTTGAAATGAGGCTGGTAATATTTCGTAAGATCTGCGGAAACCTTGTCTTCATCCGAATAGAGAAAATCTGCCTTCTTCTCCAGGATTGCCCTGGCTGCTTCAAAGAGCGACTCCGGGGCAATGAGATCGTCATGGTCCAGAAACGCAAGGTAGCTTCCCGCCGCCATCTTCTCCGCTTCATTGGTGTTGGCCGAGATTCCTCCGTTCCTGTCCAGCTTCCGGCAGCGGATCCTCCTGTCTTTCCGGGTATACGGAAGCACGGCATTCTCCACGCTGCTGTCATCGGAAGCATCCGCGATGCAGAGTTCCCAGCTGCCGTAGGTCTGTGCCGTGACGGATGAAATCATCTCATCCAGGAATTTTTCCGGCGTGCGGTAGGCGGGAACCAGAATGGAAATCAGAGGGCCATCTGCAAAAGAAGTCTCCCTCTGTTTCTTCAGTTCCTGTTCCGACGGAAGGTGCTCTGTCCTCCACGGTCCGTACGGCACATCTTCCGGTTCCATCCGGTCGCGGACATGATTCCAGAATTCCTTCCACCCGAAATGCTTCAGATAGCGCCAGGCTTTCTTCAGTTTATAGAGCGGCATTCCGTTCAATCTTCTTCCTCCTGATGCGCCCCATGATCAGCAGCAGCACGAAAACAGCTGCTCCGGTGAAAGAGATCAGTGCTCCCTTTTTAAAACACGGACAGCTGTAACGGTAAGTCACCGTATGGCTGCCGGCTTTCAGCTGTACACCGAGAAAGCCTTTCTCCGTAAGGACTGCCGGCGTTTCCTGCCCGTCCACTTCAACCGTCCATCCCAGTTCATAGGGGATCGCCGTAAAGAGAAGTCCGTCTTTTGATACATTCACGGATGCCGACACGAAATCACTTTTCCCCGTATCGGAAATTTCAATTTCTGCATCCGTATCTCTCTTTTCATATTCAACTTCCGCGCCGACATCGATTTCGGAATAATCGCCTTCATCGTAGAAGCTGGAGATATTTTTCACGCTTGTGCTTTTGAAGACCGTGTAGTCCCCGAAATGGGCATACGGCTCATAGCCGGGCAGGTTCTGGTTGTCCCGCTTCGCGATGATGTATTTGATTCCGACCAGCTGTGCCTGATCCGTGTCCCGGGATCCCAGGGAAAAATTCAGATGATTCTGGTCATGATAACTGAGCGATGACCAGTAGGTGTCAACATAGGCACGCGTGAAGCTGTTCATGGTTGAATTGTATGTGCTGACGGGATGATAGTCCTGAACCAGGGAATCCATGCAGGAAGTCGCGCCGAAGGTCTTCTCGATCCTGTAATACTGCGTATCCGTCATTTTCAGATATTCCAGCGCCTGCTCGATATCGGAGGAGTACATGCTCTCGGTATAGCGGTCGCCGGTTTTATTGATCGTGTTCCTGCTGAAGAAAGACATATAAGTATCGCTCCAGACATTGACAGCCAGTCCGGCTGCCAGAACGATCAGCATGAAGCGGCGCACTTTTTCCGCCTTTGCATACCGGAAAAACAGCAGGGCTGCACACATCAGCACGCCGGATGCCGAAAGAAGCAGGATGCCTTTCTTGGAATTCGAATAATCGCCTAAAATCGCCGTCCGGTAAAATACAAAGATGAGAAGTGCTGAAACCGCAAGAGCTGCCGGATTCATTTTCCTCTCCGTCACGATCCGGTGCAGCGTAAATCCGGACACCAGCAGGAAATAAGGCATATAGAGGAACGTGTACCTTGAGAAAGGAGCGGTGCCGCCGTTCATCAGGATTCCGGGTTCCATGAACAGAAGACCGGCCGCAGATGCAGCCGCCACCGCATAATGGATGACCTTGTTCTTCCGTGAAGTCTTCATCGAAGGAATCAGGAAAAGATACTGGAGAAAAAGAATTCCAAAAAGCATGGAGAAGAAAAGCTGCGGAGATTCATAATAATTCAGGTACCCGCCGAAGGCCGTGATTCCCTGGCTCGCACTTGAAAACAGACGCATGAAAAGCGTCTTGTAATAAGACGTTGCATAAAAGCTTCCGAAATACAGGAGCCGCCCGATCAGGCTGTAGGAAGAGTAAAGCCTGGACGAGACGCGGATTGCCTGATAGGACGGCCAGAGATTGATGAATCCCATCATCAGGCCGAGGACCATGGGCCAGGCACAGGCCAGCACGCTCCGGAACCAGCTCACGAATTTCCCGTTCCGCATCAGGCAGCGCACCATCACATAGACAGCGCAGATGATCAGCGACATATAGGAAAGGTACATGCTGTCCAAAGCACAGATGCAGGTCATGACCGTCAGGGCAGGCCATCTGCGCGGGTCACGGATCCGCCGCTCAATCGTCCAGAGGAGCAGCGGCAGGATGAGACAGATCGCACCGAACTGATAATGCTGTCCCCAGACGATCAGAAAACCGTTGAAGGCATACATGAACGAGGCAGCCGCCTTGGCTTTTTCATCCAGATGGAAAACGGAAAGATACAGGTAGGCGCAGACGGCACTTCCCATGATTTCGCCGATCAGCACATATACAAGGCAGGGAAGCAGGGCTTCATTTCCGAAAAGGAAACCGATGAGATAAAGAACCATCAGCACCGGATTTGTCAGATTATAAAGGAAGAGATTCACGCCGAAGCCGTTGTTGGCATCCCAGAGCGAAAAATCTCCTCTCCTCAGTTTTCCGATAACGGAAGCATACTGCGAAAGGTACTGCTGAAGCGTGTCGTTGCCGACGTCACGGAAGGCCAGATACCGGTTTCCGAAAATATACGGATAAAAAGCCGCAACACAGACTGCTCCTGCCGCAATCAGCAGGAACAGAATGGTTTTCTTATTGACCTGTGTCAGTACCTTTGGGGCGGTTTCCATCAGCAGCTTCCCGTATCCTTCAGGATCTTCACGTACCTTCTGAGGGCATCCTGCCAGGTCGGCAGAGGCTCGAACCCTTCCTTACGGATTTTGGAGCGGTCCATCCGGCTGTTATACGGCCTTTTTGCCGCCGCGCCGTATTCAGCGGAAGTCACCGGAATCACGGTCATGTTCGTAAGACCGGCCTCCTTGAAAATCGCGCAGGCGAAATCATACCAGGAAATGTATTCCCCTTCATTCGTGACATGATAGATGCCGTAACGGTCTGTCTGAATCATATCGACGACCAGGCGGGCCAGGTCATAGGTATACGTCGGTGTTCCGATCTGATCGCTGACCACCTTCAGGGTGTCATGCGTTTTGGATAGATTCAGCATCGTACGGATGAAATTCTTGCCGTTCACGCCGAAGACCCAGGCGATGCGGAGAATGAAATATTTCTCCAGATTATCCATGACCGCTGTCTCACCCTCGGCCTTCGTCTGCCCGTAGACATCGAGCGGATCCCGTCTGTCGTCCGGTTCCCAGGGCCGCGTTCCGTTTCCGTCAAAGACATAGTCCGTCGAAAAATACATCATCGGGATATCCAGGGATTTGCACATTCCTGCAATATTTGCCGTTCCTCCGGCATTGATTTTCCGGACGAGTTCCTCGCACTCCTCTGCCTTGTCAACCGCAGTCCAGGCTGCGCAGTGGATGACCGCATCCACGCCGGCTTCGGAAATCGTCTTCTTCACGGCTTCTTCATCCGTGATGTCCATCGAGACATAAGGCATGCGCGTTACGGCGCTTCCGTCTGCCGCACCGCTGTACTGAGGAGCCAGATCGCTCCCGATTCCTTCCATTCCGCGCCTGTCGAGCTCATTCATCACATCGTGTCCGAGCTGTCCTGCCACACCCGTTACCAATATCTTCATCCTGTTTACCGCCTTTCTTCAGTTTCTTTTCAGTGAAAAATCCTGCGTCACCATCGACAGATTCGGGTTGTAATACGGATCGCCGTCCCTCAGGATCTCCGGCCAGCGTTTCCGGAATTCCGCCATCTCATTCTGGAACCTTCTTACCTTTTCCGGCGTGTTTTCCAGGCCGCGGGACCTTGACTCGTAATGATACAGCTCTGCATAAGGATTATAAACGATCAGATAGCCGGCCTTCCTGAATTTCATGCACAGATCGATGTCATTGAAGGCAACAGCCAGCTTCTCCGTAAATCCTCCGACCTCGTTAAAAGCTTTCCTCTTCACCATCATGCACGCTGCCGTCACGGCACTGTAATCCTGCTGGCAGATCACCCTGTGCATATAGCCGGTCTCTCCGCGTTTCTGATTGACAAATGCGTGCCCGGCGATGCCGCCCCATCCGACCACGACTCCGGCATGCTGAATCGTATCGTCCTCATAGTACAGCCGGGCTCCTGCTGCCGCCGTATCCGGCCTCATCGCATATCCCAGCAGCTGTTCCATCACATCCGGGGAAATGAATTCCGTATCGTTGTTCAGAAGAAACAGGTATTCGCCGTCCGCCTTCTGCGCCCCGAAATTATTGATGGCGGAATAGTTGAATCCTCCTTCGTAGCGTTCGATCCGGATGCGGCTGTCTGCTTTCAGTTTTTCATAATAGCGGAAAGTCTCCTCTTCCGTGCTGTTGTTCTCAATAATCACAATATCATAATCCGGATACTTCGATTTCTCCCGGATCGAGTTCAGGCAGCGTTCAAGTTCCCGGACATGATCTTTATTCGGAATTAAAATACTGACCTTCGGCTGCTCCTTCCAGTGCCAGCTGGTCACGTAGATGCCCGGGTACTCTCCTTTTTCAACCGTCGCCGGCAGGCCCAGCCTTTGGTAATGCGCCTCGACTGCCCTTTTCCCGGCATCGAAGGCATAGCTCTTGCTTTCCGGATTCGCTGCCGTCGATCCTTCAAAGAATCTCCAGTGGTACAGGATCTTCGGGATATGACGGATCTTGTCCGTCTGCTCAGTGCACCTGAGGATAAAATCATAATCCTGCGCGCCGTCATAAGCGGGATCAAGTTTTCCGACCCGGTCGATCAGCGTTTTCTTCACTGCAAGCAGATGGCAGATGTAATTGACCGAAGTCAGAAGATCCGGATCGAAATCGGGCTTGAGGTTCGGCTGCATGTATTTATCGCCGGTCCCGATCTTATCCTCATCTGAATACATCAGTTCCGTATCCGGATAAAGATTCAGCGTACGGACGAGTTCATAAAGCGCATTCGGCGTCAGCAGGTCGTCATGGTCCGCAAACACGATCAGGCTGCCCTTCGCGGCATCGACAGCCGCGTTTGTATTCTCCGCGATGTGCAGCTGCTTTTCATTTTTCAGCACGCGGATCCTGGGTTCTTCCGCTGCAAGGCGTTCCAGGAGAGGGGTAAGGGGCGAATCCGCTCCTGATCCGTCAGACAGGATCAGCTCCCATTTTCCATAGGACTGGGCTTTCACCGATTCCGTCAGTTCCGTCAGGAATTTTTCCGGCGTCTTGTAGAGCGGCACGACGATGCTGATGAAAGGCTCATCCTCGAATTTCTCCGCCCTCTGCTTTGCCAGAAGGTGCTCCGACGGAAGATGCTTCCTGATCCATTCCGCATAGATGACCGGCTTCATCGCCGGGTTGAAAGCTTTATCGTAGGTTTTCCTGACCAGTGCGGAAAACCCGTTGTATTTCAGATAGCGGGTTCCTTTCCGGAGAAGACGCGAAGCTTTTTCCGTCTTCACGGAAACCGTATCCGTCCTGTATTCACGGATGCATTTTCTCTTTCCCGCACGGAAAAGGACATAGATTTTTTTCTCCGGTACCGGCCGGATCTCGATATTGAATCCGGAATTCACATCAACCGGATATTCGTCAAAGAGGCTGACAACGTCCACCCTTTTATATCTTTCGACCGTACAGTCAAGCTTCTTCTTTCCCGCATCCAGCACGGCGATTTCCACCGGCTCCTTCGCCGCCGCCCAGCCCTGCAGACGGAGAAGCCCGTCTTTGGGGATTACGCTGAAGTCATCGATGAAAACCTTGATATCCTGCATCTTTTCAGCCAGTTCCGCGGTGGAGATCTCAAAGCAGAGCCTTCTGCTCCCGTTCTCCCGGCAGGCATAGATTTTCAGGATCCGATGGGAAGCAATATCTTCCGGTATTTCAAAACAGGCGCGCGCTTCGGAACCTCCGAACCGCTCGTCCACGTTTTCGGTCATTTTCTCCAGACGCAGCGGAAAGGGCTGTCCGTCGAGGGCAGCCGTCAGTTCCGTACGGGGAGCAATCCATCCCAACAGGAAATACTGATTTTTTTCGGTCAGTGAAAAACGGTCGTTTTTCACCAGAAATCCGTTATTGACCATCATGTTCCGTTTTTTCCCCGTCTGCGTCAAAATTCGTGTAATTCGGAGGGATCGTCCCCTTCAGGATATAGCCGGATGTCATATAGTCCAGATTCGGGTTGAAGTACGGATCGCCGTCGCGGTAGATATCCGGCCAGCGCTCCCTCAGGATGGCTGCCTCGTTCATCTGCCGTTCATGCTTAGCGGCATCCGCTTCCGCTTTGTCTGAGCCTCTCGAAAGCGATTCATAATGGGTCAGCACAGCCCAGGCATCGTATACGACAAGAAGTCCTTTTGCCCGTACCTTCAGGCAGAAATCAACATCGTTATAGGCAACGGCCAGCTTCTCTTCAAAACCTCCGGCCTCGTCGAATACTTTCCGGCTCGTCATCAGGCAGGCACCCGTGACGGCGCTGACATCCTGCGTCTTGAAGACCCTTCCGAAATAGCCTCCGGAATTCTTTTTTTCATACAGACAGATGTGTCCGGCAATTCCGCCGATTCCGACGACGATGCCGCAGTGCTGCAGGCGCCCGTCCGGATAGTAGAGGCGTACGCCGCAGATGCCGACATCTTTCCTCTGGCAGTAGCCCAGCATTTCCTCGATCCAGCGTTCTGTCACGACTTCCACATCGTTGTTCAGGAAAAGCAGATATTCGCCCTTCGACTGCGTCACGCCGAAATTGTTGATGGCCGAATAATTGAAAGGCCTGTCCCATTTCACGACCCGTACATTCGGATGTGCCTTCTGCAGTTCCTCATAATAGGCAAAGGTTTTCTCTTCGGTGCTTCCGTTTTCCACGATCAGAATTTCAAAATTCCGGTAAGTTGATTTCGTGAAAATGGAATCCGCCGCCCGTTTCAGGGAATCTGACTGATCCCGGTTCGGTATGATAATGGAAACGAGCGGGTTCCCCTGGATCCGGTAAACCGAACGGTAGCTGCCGATATCTTCGGCAAGAGACGCCTCGGCCGGAATTCCCACCCGGTCATAGTGTGCCTGGATGGCCTTCCGTCCGTTGTCATAGGCATACATCTTTGATTCCGGGTTTCCGGAAGTCGAAGAATCATGCGATCTCCAGTGGTACAGGAAACGGGGAATATGGCAGATCTTCCGGGCCTTTTCACAGCAGCGCAGGATCAGATCATAGTCCTGGGCTCCGTCGAATTCACTTCTCTCCCCGCCGACTTCATCGAGAATGGTTTTTCTTACACAGAAGATATGCGTAATGTAATTGTTGCTGCGGAGCAGGTCCGGATTGAAATCCGGTTTGAAATTCGGGCTGTAGTATACCCCCTCTGTCAGCATGATCTTGTCTTCGTCCGTATAAAGGGCATCGATTTCCGGATCTTTATTCAGTGCGGAGACAATTTCATAAAGGGCATCCGGTTCGATCGTATCGTCATGATCGCACAGCATTATGAATTCCCCGTGTGCCATTCCGACAGCCGCATTCGTATTTTCGGAAATGCCTTTGTTCTCCGAAAGCCTCTGATAAAGGATCCGCGGGTCGGAAGCGTATTTTTCACGGATGCGGTTTTCCGCTGCATCCCCGGTGCTGCCGTCCGCAAGACACACTTCAAAGTTTCCGTAAGTCTGCGCCAGGATGCTGTCCAGAAGCTCGTCCAAAAACTTGACCGGCGTATTGTAAAGCGGGATGACAATGCTGATTTTGCAGGACCGGTCGAACTTCGTCTTTCGCTGTGCTTCTAGCTCTTCCGAAGTCGCCAGATGGTCATGAAGCCAGTCGTTATAGCCTCCGCTGTCAATGGCATAGACCGGATGGGCATTCTGATCGATATAATTCCTGCGCTCTTTTTCATCCGTAATGACATGCACGTGCATCGCATAGTATCCGAATTCATTCATGAATTCGACCGAAAGGTCCTCGTGCCGGAAAAGGGATACCGGAACCTTGACGGTAAAGCCCGTGCAGGTATCCGGCTGAATCTTCAGAAGATCATTCACGTCGCTCCGCGGATAACGGATCAGGGAGGAAGGTTCGAGAATACGGCTGCGGTCTCTCAGCAGAATCGGTGTTTCCTCGCCGCTTTGGTCATGAACCCAGCCGCGGACAACGACATCTCCTTTTCGATAGGAAACGGAATCGATATTGGCAAGGATGCCTTCCTGAGAAGTGCCCGTCTGCGGGCGCAGCTGTTCAAACGGATCTCCCGATCCGCGCATCCGTCCGTATTTCCTTGCAACGAGCATGGGCTTTGCAGACTCGACGGCGGCAATCCTGCGCTGGAGTCCGATTGCGGCCTCCCTGGCTTTGCGGTAGCGCTCCTGAAGCCTGTCATACTCTTCTTTCAGTTCCTGGTATTCCGTTTTTTCAGACATCTGTATGCTATTGATTCCTTCCGAGTACTTTCCTTACTTTGTTGACAGCCTTCCAGGACTTCGTCCCGACCACCAGCTCATATCTCTTTTTCCACAGGTTGCGGTCAGCATCCAGTTTCTTATATTCATTGATCAGATTGGCATATTCCTTTTCCGTCTGATCGAAGCGGGCGACCTTGGTCTGCATTTCCTCTATGGCCTGGGAACAGGTCCGCCACATTTTCGCTGAAAGCAGAGCAGACTTGCGGACCTCCGTATATTGATTCCTGATTTTTTCTGTTTCTTCGATTTCCGCCGAAGCCGACAGATGCGGCTTGAGCAGCGACTGTTTTCCGAGTGCCAGACTGCTGCCGTCGGCTTCCAGGATGACATGGTTCCAGAAGTGGATGTAGGACGCCTCCAGTTTCCTGATATCCGTCCTGACTCCGAGATAATCCATGGCAGATGCAATCGGATAGAATTCTTCCAGTCCGTCGATATGATAATAGAGGTCATGCACGCTGTGGTAAATGACCAGGTCCTTCGGCATGCTGAATTTCATGACCCACTCATAATCGATGAAATAGATTTCCGGTCCCCGATAAATGATATTTCCCGCAATGGCATCGAAATTTGCGATCTTAAAGCCTTCCTGTCCTTCATAAACCGCAGCGTCGCCGAACCAGTTGAAGAAATCCGCACTCCCTTCGAAAACCGCTTCATTTTCCGGATTGATTGTAAGCAGCCTGCAGTGCTCCGTCAGGTTTGCCTCGAACTCATCCCGGCTTCTCTTTTCAACGGCTTTCCTGTAACGGTCCTCAAGAGTCTCGCCCTCGATGAACTCGAAGGTCAGAACAGGCCCGTCCTGCACGACGGGGCATGCCTTGACCGGCGCATATACCCTGTCCAGCACCTCAGGGTTCTGCATGATATCCCTGATGTGGGAAATCCCCTCCGGATAGGCGGCCTCCTTCGTCACGACTTTCCTGCCGTCTTCTTCTCCGATTTCCGTTATGACGGAAAAAATACGGTTCCTCTCATCCGAACATTTTATGAAAGACTTTTTCATTTTGCACTCCTCTTAGCTTCCACCAGGAATGAATTGGCGAAAATTTCCCTCTCCGCGCTGCCTCTCAGGGATTCCAGTGCCCTGACCTGCGAAAACAGATGCAGGATATCCTTATCGTAATTGGTATATTCCGAGAACTCCAGATGGGCATCACGGAATGTGCTTTCATCATAGATTGCCGAAGGAAGCTTATAGTCCGGCATCGGATAATAGAATTTCAGGCTGCCGAAACCGCTCTCGCTGACCAGCTTCTCCAGCTCTGATTTCGAGAACGTCCTGACTTTGTCCTCCTTCGTATAGCCTTCGATTCCCGCAAACGCCTTCCCGAGATGATCCTCATGATATCCCGAGAAATATTTCATTCCGAGCCTGTTTTCAATGGCAATATAGACCCTGCCGCCCTCTTTGAGACAGGAGGCTGCCTTCTTCAGCATTTCATGGTACGGGTCTTCGCCGCCCACATAGTTTTCCGCGTATTCCAGGACGCCGATCAGCATGACGGCATCATATTTTTCCGTTATCACGATATCTTTGAAATTCCCGACCATGATCCGGATTCCGTCGAGGTCCTTATGCCTCCAGGCATTGATCATCGAACGTCTTTTGGAAAGTTCGATGCAGTCGACGCTTCCTGCCCTTTTCGCAAAAGCACCCGTCACGGCACCCATTCCGGCTCCGATCTCCAGCACGCTGTCCTTACGGCCGATGTCCATCGGAATCGCGATGTTTTCCCTCTGACGGATCAGATGATAAAGGACCGGCCAGGAGGAAAAGATCTCCCTGCTGTGTTCATAATCGGGTGTCGTTTTCACGATATCCAGGATTCTGTTTTCTATGTCATCCCCGTCGCTGTAAAGATCCTGTCCGCTGTAATACTGATAATCCAGCGTGACTTTTCCGATCTTCTCCTGCTTGTTCTGATCCGTCACTGCCTTGTCCCCCTGATTTTTTCTAACATGAATTGGAACCGGTCCGGTCCGAAACGCTTGAATATCATCGCGTTATTCAGCCGCAGCTTATAATCTTCATTCGTCGTCTCTACAGCCGCATAATGATTGCTCATGACAATGCCCGTATAGTATCCGAAAGACTGTGCCAGATACGGAAGCAGGAATTTCATGACTTCGTCATCCGGAACAAGTCCTTCCAGAGGCAGCCCGGCAATCGCCGCAAGAAGTTCCGTCCTGATCCAGAAGGCTCCTCCGTACGGTACGACCGGATGCGGATTGATAGCGTGGATGTCGGCCTTGATGTCCAGCTGATCCAGGATCCTTCTGACAGGTTCCATGTGTCCTTCCCATCCGTCTCCGACCTTCCAGAAGAAGATGCCGAAGTTGACGACCGGCGGCGTCAGTATCCCGAGCCGGGGTTCCTCGCCGAACTGGTCGAATACATTTCCGATGAATGCTTCAGACGGAATCGTATTTTCCAGATCCCTGTACAGCAGCGATGCCCAGTTGTCATGCGACCAGCCGTCGCGCGTCATATCGAACAGATCGATGATGCAGGAAAAAGAATATCCTGCAGCCATCTTCCCGGCTTTCAGCAGCTTGGCCGTATACGATTCTCCGCCGTCCAGAAAAACCTTCCGGACATTTTCGGGAATGCAGGGTGCATAGCGGTAGGCAACTTCCTCGAATTTCTCCCGGCTTCCGAAAATAAAAACGATCCCCTCGTCATTTCCGCTGAATTCATGTTCCGTAACTTCGCCCGGCAGACAGAAATCCATATGCATGGTCTGATGCAGTTCCGCCAGGTCGCAGGTTCTCAGGAGATGCTGCCAGATCAGCTTCGTATTGTAGTCCGTCTTTTCTTTTATAAACCGGTAAGTCTCCGGCCCCGTCTCACCGCAGGTATTGTTCAGGATTTCCGTGTAGTCCGCACAGAAAACGCCGCGGCTGACAAACGGGCATCTCCTGTCCTGCAGCAGGTGCTGCGTCTCATATTTAAACGGATCGACCGTCACTCCTTCATATTCCGAAGTATCGACATAGACATCCCATTTGAACTTATGGTCTGAGAAATACTTCGTGGCCGGCCTTACGAAGCTGTCGAAAGCCTGCTCTTCATTTTCCGGATCCTGCAGATTGAAAAGAAAGTGCTTGAAACAGAATCCTTCAATCAGCGTCTTCCTCATGGCAAAGAAATGAGGATCAATGTATTCCGGGTGCGGCGTTTTCCCAATGATTCCCAGGGGATCCCCGTCAAAGGAATGATGTTTGACCAGGCCCCAGAAGTCCACCTTCCGGCTTTCCATTTCATTCAGCATCTCAGAGAGCGGAAAGATCGGCCCGAACAGGGAGTCATCGGTGAAGATCACCTCATTATACTGTTCCAGCTCCCTGAATCCGATATAATACATGGCTTCGCGGAAAGCACCGGCCCGGCCGCCGATCGTCGTCCTGGTCAGAAGTCCGTCGGAAACCGCGGAAAGCTTTTCCATGGACTCATCGGTAAGAAAGCCGTTGGCAACGACGAGGATCGTGCTGTTATTTTCCTGAAACTCATGAAGGGCATGAATGATGTAGTCATCCACGATGCCCTCGTGATCATAGATATAATAAATGACATATCTGCTTTTCGTATCAGAATGGATGCTCATGCTTCTTCCCCTATGATTTCGATACAAGATCCAGGAAGTTATGGAATTCCTGGAAAGTCTGGATCCGGCGCGATTCCTCAAGTTCCAGTCCGGAATTGATATAGGACCAGTTATCGATGTGCGTCCCCGCATAGGAATCCGCGAGCAGCCAGGCCGAATAATATCCCTGGCTCTGTGCGCAGTACGGGAACAGCCTCTCGATTGCATGGAGCACGGTCGCATCAATGTCGATCGGCTCTTCCGGGAAATCTTCGTATTTCCATCCGTATTCAAACATCGGCCTCAGTGCATCTGTCCTTACCCAGAAGACCGATCCCAGCGGCGCAATCGGCTCCAGCTTTTCGCTCATCGGAGCTTTCAGCTTAAGCTGATCCGCCAGTTCCCTGGTGACCTTGTAGTTCCTGCCCCATTCGTTCTCGCCCGTTGTCGGGAAATACGGCCCGTGCAGGGGAGGCGGCGGCATCATCATGCCCAGACGCGGATTCTTCCGGAAGGTTTCGATGACATTTTCCACGAAGACATCATTGTGCAGGACGTTTTCATACAGCATGTGTCCCCAGGACTGTCCGATGGTCGGCGGCTGGGTCTGACGTGTTTTCTTATCATGGATTTTACAGACAAGATCGTACTTCAGAAAGACATCGGCGCAGCCGCAGAGGAACGGAGCAATGTCCCTTCCTCTGTTGCCGGTGATTCTGTATTCGATCCTGTAGTCTTCTTCGAGTCCCCGGAATGCATTCCGGGCTTTTTCCCGCTTTGCTTCATCCGGCACCGTGATGTAGATATCGCTGCCCTTCGGCATGTGCGCCGCGTATTCCCTGCATACGGCAGCCTGGTCATCGTAATAAAGATGGATGATCAGGGCGCAGGTCATTTCCGACGGCTGCTTGTTCAGTCTCAGCTTCGAGGATAGGATATAGTTCAGATGCATCCTTCTCTTCATTTCCGCCATATGCTCCGTCCGGAGCAGGTTCTTCCAGATCATGTCGACATCATAGTCGAAATGATCCCGGATGTAATCCAGTGCCTCCAGCGTGCATTCTCCGCCGCTGCGCAGGAAAGCTTCCTCATAATCCTGGAAGAAGGAGCGCCTCTTGATGATCGGGCATCTCTGCTTTTCGAACTGATAGCGGGGGAAGTCCCTCAGCGGATCCCAGGTGAAGCCTTCGAAAGGCGCCGGATCGCAGTAGGCTGCCCATTTATATCCCCGGTCTGACATTTCCTTCGTAAAGATCGCTTCATGGAATCCGATTGCTTCACCGTAGGTATGTATTTCCGGAAGATCCTTCCACCAGTTCCGGAAGTCGTCCGTCTTCATGAAATCCTGACGGAAGACATGGAAATAAGACTGAAGATGCTGCGGAAGATAATGGTACTTGCAGGTTCCGTTCGGGTCAAAGGGAATTTCATGGAAAGCGGATATTCCCCAGAAATCAAGATCGCGCTTCGCCATCGAGTCAAACATTTCCGAGAACGGATAAAACGGTCCGAACACCGTCGCGTTGCAGACGATGGCTTCGTCGTATGAGCACAGCGTATCATAGCCGTCCCTGAAAAGGCCCAGATTGTAGGCCGTAATGTCAAGGCCCTTGTTCTCGCGGACCAGGACTTCAGAAGAGCAGGCCTGAAGCTTTTTGATTCCTTCTTCCGTGACCTTGCCGTTGACGATGCAGAGGATTCTGTCCGTCACTTTCTGAAGTTCCCGCAGGAAATAGGTGCTGTAATCGTCTACGATTCCTTCCCCGTCGTAAAAGACAAAAATGGCATAGCGCTTCGGATGCTTCTTCGTCAGGATCACGGTTTCTGCTCCTTATCATCAATAAAGACCTTGGAATCCATATCATAAAACCCGGTCGTATTCTTCTCTGAAATCACATTGATGTCGCATACGTCATAAAGTCTCTGATAGACGCTGAACTTGCTGTGTGCAAAGCCTACGACGCCGAATGAAAGCAGGTAGCTCCTTCCCTGAAGGTTCATGACCTGGCTGAAATCAACCGTATGGACATCGTTCTTTTTGATTTTCCCCGTATCGATGCCTTCGAACATCGTATTGGTTCCGGTGATTTCCGTTCCCTGGGCATCCTTGATCGTAAAGCAGTAAAGCGGATCTTCCATATCCATGTTGAACCGGACTTTCATCCGTATGATGAACCTGGTGCCTTTTACGATGCTGGAGTTGATCTCGCCCTTTTCATCAATAATGGCGAAGTCCTCGATCGTGGCTTCCTTCCCGCCGTATTCCAGAAGATGCGGGTTCATTTCAAGTTTCGAATACCACTTTCCCCTGGAGGCATCCTTATTGAGATACCGGGAGATGTCCTCCTTGATGGCCGACCGCGGATCCGCGACCGGAGTCGCGACCATGACCTGCTTGTAAATATCGATGACGGTCTTCGGCTTTCCTTCGGTCTTCTTGACTCCCTTATTGAGAAGCACGACACGGTCGCAGTATTTCGCGACGCTTCCGAGGTCATGGCTGACGAAGAGGATTGTCTTTCCCGCTTTCTTGAATTCATCAAACTTGTGGTAGCACTTGGCCTGGAAGAAAACATCTCCGACCGAAAGCGCTTCATCGACGATCAGGATTTCCGGATCGATATTGATGGCCACGGCAAAAGCCAGGCGGACGAACATGCCGCTGGAGTAGGTCTTGACCGGCTGGTTGATGAAATCGCCGATATCCGCAAACTCCAGGATCTGCTGCAGACGGGCGTCTATCTCTGCCCTGCTGAAGCCCATCATCGTACCGTTCAGATAAATGTTCTCGATGCCGGTGTATTCTCCGTTGAAGCCGGCACCCAGTTCGAGCAGCGCCGAGATTCTTCCCTTGACGGTCACGGTGCCGGAGGTCTGGCTGAGGACTCCGGTAATAATCTTCAGCATGGTTGATTTTCCGGAGCCGTTGGTTCCGATGATTCCCACGCACTCTCCCTTCCTGACGTTGAATGAAACGTCATTCAGGGCATAAAGCTCCGTATAATGGATTTTTTTGGAAAGCCCCAGCGATTCCTTGAACCGGTCTGAAGGATTCTTGTACAGCTTATACAGTTTTGTGATATGGGAAACGTCAATTGCTATTTCTTCGTTCATATGTCTCCTTACAGAATGTCCGCAAAATGAACCTTCAGGCGTTTGAAGATAAATGTCCCGATTCCGAAAAAGATGACCGTGACAATCCAGAAGTATATCGTCAGGTCAAAGCGATTCCAGAACCATACATGGTTCATCATCGTATCCCTGTATCCATTGGCGATGTAATAAAGCGGGTTGAGCTTGAAAATAACGATCAGCCATCCCGGCATCGTAGAACCCATCGTATCCAGATTCCACATGATCGGTGTAAGCCAGACCTGCACCTGGATGATGATGTTGATGATCTGCGACAGATCCCGGAAGAAAATGACGATGGAGCAGGTAGCATAGCAGACGCCCAGACTGTAGAGGAACAGGGCCCCGGTATAATACAAAAGCTGGATGATGATGACTCCGGGGAAGTGACCCGACAGCGTGAACAAAAGGATCATCAGGCCGATAAAGAAAATATGCACGAACAGGGCCGAAATCTCCTTGACGATCGGAAGGATGCTGATCTTGAAGACTACCTTCTTGACCAGATAGCTGTATTCCAGAAGGGCACCCGTGCCCCCCAGCAGCGTATCCTGGAAGAAGAACCAGGGGACGAGACCGGCAACCAGCCACAGCACGAAGGGGTAAGTCACTCCGTTCTGCGCCGTGACATCGCCCGAATGCAGACCCACCTGGAAAACGAACCAGTAGATCAGGACCGTGACGGCCGGCTGCACGAAAGCCCAGGTGATTCCCAGGACAGAACCCGCATACCGGGTCTTGAAATCATTTTTCGCAAGCTGCATGATCAGCTTGCGGTTCTGGTACAGTTCGACCGGAAGCGTCGAAAAACGTTTCCGGAACACAAAGAGCATGGCGACGAACAGATCGAACAGCACCGTGTAGACAATGTTCTTGATGATGTTCCGCTGCGTGATGCTGCTTAAGATCGGCGCCGCAAGTTCCGTCGGACCTTCATTGACGATGATGAACGGATCCTTGCCTGTCGACTCGACCGTCAGGACTCCGTTTTCCAGGACCGGATCCTGAAGGTCTTTGATCTGATACGCTTTGCCGGATGTGAATCCGGACAGGTCGAGTTCCTGCTCCGTTTTTCCGTAGCTGTACCAGATACGCGAAATCTTAAAGACAGATCCGATCTGTCCTCCGAAGTCGATACGCAGGAAAGTGGCATAGGACGGCTGGGAATACGTCAGCGTCTTCTCAGTGCCTGCCTTATCGTAATTGACGACAGATGAATCCTTTGCCGCGAATTCCGGGGCCGTACCGTAAAAGGACTGGATATCATCCGTCACGCTGCCGGTCATGGTGACATGCAGGGTCACGTTGTCATACGTCGGTCCCTTATGCGTCAGCAGGAGAAAGTTCATCCCGATGACCAGAAGGGCAAGAATAACGAGAATGATTTTTTTCTTTGAAGACATCTTCTCTCCTATTTCCGCTCAGCCGTATAGGCTTTGATTCCGCCCCATTTCTGATCCTTGTCCGACAGGGTCAGCTTCGTGCCTTCGGGAATGGGCCATTTGATTCCGATATCCGGATCGTCCCACTTAAGTCCGCCTTCATCATTCGGATGATAGAAATCGGTGCACTTATAGCAGAATTCCGCTTCATCCGAAAGAACGAAAAAGCCGTGCGCGAAATTCTTCGGGATGAAGAACTGCTTCTTGTTTTCAGCGGAAAGGATCACGCCGTACCATTTTCCATAAGTTGCCGAACCTTCCCGGAGGTCTACCGCCACGTCGAAGACTTCACCGTTCACGACGCGGACCAGCTTGTCCTGCGGATAATTGATCTGGAAATGAAGACCTCTCAGCACGCCTTTCGTCGAACTGGACTGATTGTCCTGCACGAACACCTTGTCGATGCCTGCCTCGGTAAAATCGTTCTGGTTATACGTCTCCATGAAGTAGCCGCGGGAATCCCCGAAGACTGTCGGCGTAATGACCTTAAGACCTTCAATTTCACAAGTTTCAACTTTAATCTTTCCCATTTTGCATTTCCGTCCTTCCGAATTTTATAAACCTTCTGCTATTTCCATCAGATACTGGCCGTAATTCGTCTTCATCAGCGGCTTGGCCAGTTCCTTCAGCTGCGCCCTGTCGATGAAGCCTCTCTTGTATGCGATTTCCTCGATGCAGGAAATGTAAAGTCCCTGCCTCTTCTGGAAGGCGGCTACGAAATCCGCCGCATCCAGCAGCATATCGTGGTTCCCGGTATCCAGCCATGCGAAGCCGCGGCCGAGAGTCTCGACATAGAGTTTCCCGCGTTTCAGATATTCATTGTTGACCGTCGTGATCTCAAGCTCGCCTCTTGCCGACGGCTTGATGTTCTTGGCGATTTCCACGACATCGTTGTCATAGAAATAAAGGCCCGGGATTGCATACTTCGACTTCGGATGCGCCGGCTTCTCTTCAAGCGAAACCGCCTTTCCGTCTTTGTCGAATTCCACAACGCCGTACTCCCTGGGATCCTTCACATAATAGCCGAAAATCGTCGCTCCTTCTTCCCTCCCGGCAGCCTGCTTCAGAACCTTGGAGAAGCTCTGCCCGTAGAAGATATTGTCTCCGAGAACCAGGGCAACCCTGTCTTTTCCGATGAATTTCTCACCGACCAGAAATGCGTCGGCAAGTCCTCTCGGTTCCGTCTGAACCTTATAGCGGAAATGCATGCCCAGCTGCTCGCCTGAGCCGAACAGCTGCTTGAAGACCGGCAGATCCCTCGGTGTGGAAATGATCAGAATGTCCCGGATTCCCGCAAGCATCAGAGTCGACAGCGGATAATAGATCATCGGCTTGTCATAGACAGGCATGATCTGTTTGCTGACTGCTTTCGTAAGCGGATACAGTCTTGTTCCCGCACCGCCTGCCAGAATGATTCCCTTCATTTTTTATGCTCCTTTTCTTGTCCTTATACTCGCAGAAAGGCTCGTCCTGCGACGAGCCGCCTGTGCGTTATTTTATTGACCGGAATACATGGATTCATAATATTTCTGATAATCGCCGGATGTGACGTGATCCATCCACTCCTGATGATTGAAATACCAGTCGATTGTCTTTCGGATGCCGTCCTCGAATTTTGTTTCCGGATACCAGCCGACTGCCGCTTTGATCTTGTCCGGCGCGATGGCATATCTTCTGTCATGTCCCTTGCGGTCCGCCACGAATTTGATCAGGTCATTGGAAATCGCATCCTTGCGCGGATCTCCATCCGGAAGCATTTCCCTCAGGGTATCGATCACGATGTGGACGATCTGGATGTTCTCCCTCTCATTGTGTCCGCCGATGTTGTAGGTTTCCCCGAGCGTTCCCAACTCCTGAACCATATCGATTCCCTTGCAGTGGTCTTCCACATACAGCCAGTCGCGAATGTTCTTTCCGTCTCCGTAGACCGGAAGGTCCTTCCCGTGCAGGGCATTGTTGATCAGCAGCGGAATCAGTTTTTCCGGGAACTGGTACGGGCCGTAGTTGTTGCTGCAGTTCGTGATGTTTGCCGGGAAATGATAGGTATCGATATAGGCCTTTACCAGGAAATCGGAAGAGGCCTTGCTTGCTGAATACGGGCTGTGCGGATCATACTTCGTCGTCTCGTAGAAGAAATCAGTCAGGTTGTCGAGGGAACCGTACACCTCGTCGGTGCTGACATGAAGGAACTTCTTGTCGGCCTTGAAGCTGCCGTCTGCATTTTCCCAGGCGCTCTTCGCGGCATTCAGCATCGTCAGCGTACCGAGGACATTCGTTTTGACGAAAACATCCGGGTTGCGGATGCTGCGGTCCACATGGCTTTCCGCGGCGAAGTGAACGACACGGTCCACGTCGTTTTCGGCAAAGACTTTATCGATTGCTTCGCTGTCGCAGACATCTGCCCTGACGAAAGTATAATTGCTGTTTCCTTCCAGGTCCTTCAGGTTTTCAAGGTTGCCGGCATAGGTCAGCTTGTCGACATTGATAATACGGATGGAATCGCCGTATTTCTTAAACATATAGTGGATATAATTGGATCCGATGAATCCGGCACCGCCGGTGACGACGTATGTACGCATGGATATTCTCCTTTTCTAAAGCCATAGATAATATATGATTATACCATTACGCTGATGCTCACGCAAGAAATCGGGCCAACTATTTTCCCTCTGCGGAAGAGGCTGCTTCCCCGCTATGAAAGCCGGTAGATATAAAATACCCCGTTCCTGAAAAGCAGGGTCAGGGAATCGCTGTCCGTCGCAAATCCGCTGAGATCGGTAATACTGAGGATATATTCGGCACCCGTCTTTTTGACGTTCTCAAGATTCATCGTAACCGTCAGGTGATCGGCCGCATCCAGGGAATAAGAGATTTCTTCACTGCTGCCGATATTGACGGTCAGATGCATATAACGGTTATAATCGTCTTTATGCTGTCCGCTGCTGTCCAGCACCTTCCACAGTTCCGTATTCTCATAGATGTTCGTGGAATTGACGGTCGAAGCGCCCGCCAGCAGGGGGATATTGCCCACCGTAAAATTGGAGGAATCGGTAACGATCCATTTTCCCGGGCTTTCCGTATTGACAGCCTCGATCTCCCTGACCAGCACATTGTTTTCTACATCCGACAGACCGACCTGCACCGGATTGACAAAGAACCCTGCCGCCATGGAAATCACCGTCACATAGACAAGCCAGGGAAGCTTTTCATTTTTCGCCATGCTGCGCCCGATCAGGTAGAAACCGACTGCCGCAGCCCCCGCCATCAGAAGCTTCAGTTCCATGGCCGGCTGCGTATCCTGATAGAGATAGAGGGCAAAGCCGGCAGACACGGCAGCCAGCACCGCAAGGGATGCCTTGACAGCCGTGCTGATTCCTCTTTCACTGAGTTCCTTCATGGCCATCAGAAGAAGCAGGATGTTGATGACTTCGATCACCATCTTGATCCGGAAGGCTGTCGTCAGGGAAAGCAGCGTGACCTTTGCCAGCAGAACCGGCCACTGAAAAAGAAAATACGAAAGGAAAACCGCTTCCGTGATTATCAGCGCTGTCGGAAGGAAATCCGCCTTCTTTTTCTTTGCCATCGCATAAACGGAAAGAAGGATGCCCGCCGGGAAGAAATCAAAGAATGCCGTCTTCTCAGCAAGATCCGCGGCGATCTTCGTCTGATGCTGCGTAAAGAGATTCCCCCACGCCCCGAAAAGGAACTTCAGATAATCGGGAGTTCCGCCGGTGCTGATCCTCTGTCCGGGATATGCCGTATTCATGATGGAGTGAATGGCATCGCCGGACATCCGGTAATAATGAAGACCGGCCGCAGCCAGAATCATCAGAAAAACTGCCAGGGAAATCAGGTCGGATTTCCCGAACCGGAACGTTTTCCTGTTCCGCCGGATCACCCATACTGCAAGCACCAGGGTCAGATAAGCCATGGGAATCTGCCATGCCGGATAGAGAATCAGGGCAAAGCTCATGGCACACCAGGCAAGACAGGCGGCATACGGAATCTTTTTCTTCCATTCCCCGGGTGCTGTCTTCAGATAGCGGTCGAACATAAGGATCGCCAGTTCCGGGAAAATAAAAAGTTCCGCCGTCCCGTTTACCGAAAACCACCACTGAACCAGCGGGGAAAGAGAAATCAGGAGCGCCATCGTCAGGGCATATTTCCTGTCGCCCTTCAGAAGCAGCAGACCGAGTTCAAAAGTGACAAGAAACAGGGCGGCCATCCTGGCGATCCAGAAAAAGGCCAGGCCGTACTCGCACCCCGCAAAAAGATAAACCAGCATGAACGGCCGGAAGACCGTGATGATATCACGGATCGGCTGTCCGTAGATTACCGACATGTCCGTTGCCGTACCCCGCAGGAGATCCGAATAATACGGATAGCCTGCCTTGTCCTGCGCAATGGAAAGAGTCGTAAAGATATTCCATTCATCCGAATGATCGAGAGTCGAACCCAGTGCGGGCTTAAAATCCGCTCCCGGCAGGATGTCGGAATAGCGGGCTATGGAAGATCCGCTGATTTTTCCCAGCGTGAAGACCAGGACGACGACGGCAGCGACGGCGTACCGGTAGCGGCACACAAAATGAAGCGTCTTCTTCCAGCCGAAGAAGACAAACCCCGCCGCCAGGCTTAAGAATGTCCAGTAGAGAATGATCCTGCCAGGCGAATCCGATGTATAGGGCAGAAGGAAATCTTTATACGAAGAATAATTCAGGATAATGCTCTGAAGCGGAATCGCTCCCGAATCCGCAGCATCCATGTCAATGCGCAGCTCGACTGCCGTCACGTTGACCAGGATCACCGCCTTCGTCTGTCCCGGTTCGCCGTAGCCGGTGACGGAATATTTATCGGTGTAAGTGTCTCCGTCCGTCAGCCGGTAATAAATCTGTATTTTCTGTTCCGCCTTCAGCGGCTCCGAAAATACAAAGGCCATCTTTTTAATATTTTTCGGGAGACTGCCGATAAGAATCTTCGGGTCTGAAGAAGCGGCTGTCAGTCCTTCGGAAGAGGCACTGTAATCCACCAGCGTCACCTGCGACAGGCTGCGTGTCATAGCCGGATAATTTTCGTTATCCCTGAACAGATAGTTCCAGTCCGTCGTCGTAGCCCACTCCAGGAATACGGAGCACAGCAGCCCGGTGACCAGTACCAGAAGGACTTTCTTCAGTACGCCGGCCTTCCAATTCTTCAGCACGCCTGTTTACCCCCTTTGTTCAGGGAGGAAGCTTCTGACCGTTCTCTCAAATCCTTCCTCCAGCGTATAGCTGCATTTCCATCCTAGGGATTCCAGTTTCGCCGTGCTGCGCACGGATGCAATCCTGTTTTCATTTTCCGCATATCCCTTGTCCGGTTCCGTGAAGACTGCCTTGCAGCCTTTCTTCGGAGAAAGAGAAGCAATTTTCTGCGCAAGGTCTCCGATGGAGCAGATCGCGTCGTTGTTCGTGACGTTGTAAGCCTCTCCGTCCCTTCCGTCCAGAAGGACCTTGAAGCATCCCAGTGCGGCATCCGCCAGATAAATGAAAGCCCGGGTCGCTTTTCCGTCGCTCTTCACCGCAATGTCTTTCCCCTGTACGGCATCCGAGACAAAATCGGCAAAGACCCGTCCGTCAGTCTTCAGGCTCATGGTCGGCCCGTAGGTATGGGAAGGCCTGACGATGCGTGCATGCACCTGATAGTCTTCCACATAACCGGTGCAGAGTTCCTCTCCGGCCCTCTTGCTTTCCGCATAGCAGCTGCGGGGCGCCGTGCAGTCAAGAAAGCCTTTGTCGCTTTCCAGGATGACGTCTTTCTTCAGCTGGCCGTAGACTTCTCCGCTGCTGATGAAAAGGAATCCTTCCGATTTCTTTTCCCGTGCCACGTCGAGAAGATTCAGGGTGCCGGTAGCGTTCGGCTTCATGACCGCGACCGGATTCTTGAGATACATTTTCGGATTGGTCGGAGATGCCGTATGGACGATGAAGTCCACCTCTCCGTCGATCGTGCGGATATCGCACACATCGGTATAAATCGGTTTGAAATAAGGCTTTCCTTCTGCTTCCGGAAACCTTTTCTTCATCCTGTCCTTGCTGCGTCCCACCGCAAGAATCCTGCAGCGGAAATCCGGATCGCTTTCATTCAGGCTGATCAGCGGATAAATGAGGTACGATGCCAGCATGCCGTAGGCACCGGTCACCAGAATGGTTTTTCCGCGAAATCTGCTGAAATCAATGAAGTCCGCGGAAAGCATGTTTTTAACGTCTTCTTCGATAATCGGGTTCATTTTCCCCTCCGTTCTTCATCGAGTTTACCATAAGGATGCCCAATCTTCAAGACAGACAGACTTCGTTTGCGCCTTGAAAGTCACTGCCGTGAATGTTACAATATCAGCAATCATTAGGAAACAAGGAAAGGACGGGTACTATGGCCCTCTACTCTGTCGTCGTACCGGTATACAATTCTGAGCATACTCTTGAAGAACTTTACAGCCGGCTGAAAAATGTCTTCGACAATGTACTCCGCCGGGACTTTGAACTGCTTCTCGTGGATGACGGTTCCCGGGACAATTCCTGGGCTGTCATGGAAGGCCTCCGGAAAAAGGATCCTCGCGTGAAGATTTTCCAGATGGCCCGCAACTTCGGACAGCATCCTGCCCTGCTCTGCGGCTTCCATTATGTAAGCGGCGACTTCGTCATCACGATGGATGATGACCTGCAGCATCTGCCCGAGGAGCTTCCGAAAATGATCGGCGTCATGGATAAAAGACCCGACGTCGACGTCATCATCGGAAAATACGAAGGACGTCATCACAGCTGGATCCGCAAGCTCGGGACCCGCATCTCCGTCTTTGCAACGACCAAGATGCTGAAAAAGGACAAGGATCTGGAAATCACTTCCTTCCGCCTGATGCGCCGCTTCATCGTCGATGCCATTAAGGACACGACTGTCCATCTTCCGCAGATCGGCAACCTCCTGGTGGAGAATTCCAACCGGATCATCAACGTAACGGTCAAGCATGATGAGCGCCGTTTCGGAAAGAGCGGCTACAGCTTCGGCGCCCTCGTGCGCCAGCTGATCTACGATATCACGACGCATTCCGCCTTCCCGCTGATTGTCGTCCGCAATATCGGAATCGCCAGCTTCCTGATTGCCCTGGTGCTCGGCATCTTCTACCTGGTGCGCTACTTCACTGCCGGCATTTCCGTCGAAGGCTGGACGACGATCATTCTTCTGATCCTGGCTTCTTCCGGCCTCATGCTTCTCTCCGTCGGAATCATCGGCGAATACATCATGCATGTCCTGGACGAATCGAAAAAGCAGCCGAACTACGTGCTGCGTCAGAAAGACCTGTGAGGCATCTTCTTTGAAGGAAATCGGCGGTTATCTTGAATTCGAACATCTCGGGGGCCGGGAATATTATCCCGGCCTTCTGAAACTCAACCTCGGGCGCACGGCCATCGCCTGGTATCTGACATCTGCCGGATGCCGTACGGTCTATGTGCCCCGCTATCTCTGCGAGTCGGTGACGGATGCCATCCGTCTGGCCGGCATCCGGATGATTCCGTATTCCGTCGACGAAAGGCTTGTGCCTCAGCTCCCGGCTGAAATTGCCGGAAAGAAGCTGCCGCCGGATACCTTTCTCTTCCTGCTCAATCCCTACGGCCAGCTCACCGGTAAGTCCGTCCTCCGCTATAAGGAAATCTACGGCAATCTTCTTGCCGACTATACGCAGGCTTTCTTCCAGCGTCCTTCGGAAAATGTCCCCACCGTCTACTCCGTCCGGAAATATTTCGGCGTGACCGACGGCGCCTATCTTTCCTCCGACCGTCCGCTTCCGCTGCCTGAGGAGCAGGATGAATCGCATGCACGCTACGGCCATGTGCTCGGACGCTTCGAAGAACCGGCCTCCGCTTTCTATCAGGCGATGCTCGACAATGCGCATTCCTACGAAGGCGCCTCCGTCAGCCGCATGTCCGCCCTCACGGAAAACCTGCTGGGCGGTCTTGACTATACGGAAATCGCCGGAAAGAGAAACCGGAACTTCCTTGCCCTCCATGAAAAGCTTGCCGGCAGGAACCTTCTGTATACGGAGCAGCTGTTCACGGTTCCCGAAGCGCCTTTTGCCTATCCCTTCTATGCGGAAGACGGCCGGGCGATCCGCCGGAAGCTGGCAGAAAAAAAGATCTACGTCCCGACCTACTGGTCGAATGTGATTTCGGAAAATGAACCGGACACGGTCGAGTACCGCTATGCTGCCGATATCCTGCCGCTTCCCTGCGACCAGCGGTACGGGCCCTCTGAAATGGAAGCCGTCTCTTCCGCTGTCCTGGAAATCCTGAAAGGAGACTCCTTATGATGAAGAACCGGATCATGATTCTCGGAGCGCTCGAAGAATTCGTGCCCCTGGTCCGTCTTGCAAAAAGCCGGGGAATCCGTACGGTCGTTGCCGACGGCAACAGCGGCGCTCCTGCCAAGCAGGAAGCCGATGAAGCCTATGACCTGGATATCCGGGATACGGAAGCTCTCTCGGAGCTCATGAAAAAAACGCAGGTCGACGGTGTCGTGACGGCTTACTCCGATCTTCTTCTGGAGTGCATGGTGAAAGCATCTGCCCCGGCAGGTCTTCCGTGCCACATCCGTCCGGACCAGCTTCCCTGGTACCGCGACAAATACGTCACGAACCGCACCCTCGAAAAACTCGGCATCGGCACTCCGAAAAGCACGGTCCTGAAGAAAGACTTTGCGGATTCGGAACTGGAAGGCATTTCCTTCCCGATGGTCATCAAGCCGCTCGACATGTACGGCTCCCGCGGACTGCGGATTGTTTACAGCACGGAGGAAATCCGCGAAGCCTTCGACCTCTGCGTCAGTACGTCCGGAAACAAGACCCTGCTGGCGGAAGAATACGTCGATACGCACGAATTCAATATTCAATGCTGGGTACGGCACGGAACCGTGCATATCCTGGGGATTGCCGACCGCGAGAAATCATTCGTGTCAAGGCATGACATCCCGGTCAGCACCCGGAACATCTATCCGTCCCGCCTGATCCGTGAGGTCAGAGACGGCGCTCTCGACATCCTTCAGAAATACATCGGCATCACCGGCCAGAGCGAAGGTCCCCTGTGCATGCAGTTCTACTGGGGCAGGGAGCGCGGACTGGAAGTCGGGGAAATCGCCGCACGCTTCCTCGGCTACGAACATGAGCTTCTGCAGTTCGCGGATGATTTCTCCGTGGAAGAGCTGCTCCTCGATTCCGTCTTCGACAGCGACCGCCTGGACGCCGAACTGGCAAGGGGGGACGCGATGGGCAGGCGATGCGCGGCCGTGCTTTATTTCCATGGCCGGGACGGAATTGCAGCCGATTTGAGCCGGGCAATTGCAATCGGCAATCGGAATGATGTACAATATTCACGGGTCTTCTATCACGAAGGCCAGCGGATCGGAAATCCGCAGACGATGCCTTATGTCGCGCGGTACGATATCGTTGCTGATTCACGCGGGGAGATTGACCGGATTTCGCAGGAAATCCTTGATGGAATTTCCGTCAGGGATCCGCAGGGAAAAGAACTGCTGATCCGGAACGTCCTCGGAACTTATGAATAGACCGGAAGGAAACTATGATCGATTTTAATGTGCCTCCCTTTACGGGAAAAGAAATGGAATACATGAAACAGGCAGTCGACAACCGCAAGATCTGCGGCGACGGCCCGTTCACCAAAAAATGCGAGGAATGGATGTGCAGCCGCTTCGGTGCGGCAGCCGCCTACCTGACCACTTCCGGCACGCATGCGCTGGAAATGGCTGCCCTGCTGTGCGACCTGAAGCCGGGAGACGAAGTCATTCTTCCTTCGTACACCTTCTGCTCGACCGCCGACGCTTTTGTCCAGCGGGGAGCCCGGCTGGTCTTCGTCGATATCCGTCCGGATACGATGAACATCGACGAGAAGCGGATTGAGGAAGCCGTCACCGACAGGACAAAAGTCATCGTCGTCGTGCACTATGCCGGCGTCTCCTGTGAAATGGACACGATTCTGGAAATCGCGAAGCGCCGTCACCTGACGGTTGTCGAAGATGCCGCGCAGGCAATCGGTTCGACTTATCATGGGAAGGCCCTGGGAACCATCGGCGATTTCGGATGCTTCTCTTTCCATGAAACCAAGAATTATTCCATGGGCGAGGGAGGAGCCATCCTGCTGCCTGATCTTGCGAACCGCGACCGCGCTGAGATCTGCCGCGAAAAAGGCACGAACCGCAGCCGCTTCTTCCGCGGGCAGATTGATAAATATACCTGGTGCGACTACGGTTCCTCCTATCTCCCCAGCGATCTCAACGCCGCCTATCTCTGGGCGCAGCTGGAGAAATACGATGACATCATGGCCGACCGCATGGCCAGCTGGAATTTCTACGACGAGACTCTCCGGCCGCTTGCCGGCAGAGGCCTGATCAAGCAGCCGGTCATTCCGGAAAACTGCACGCACAATGCCCATATGTACTATATCAAGCTGAAAGACGTGGAAACACGCCAGGCGCTCATTGCCTATCTGAAACAGGAAGGCATCCTGGCCGTATTCCATTACGTTCCTCTCCACTCTTCGCCGGCCGGCGTAAAATTCGGACGGTTCAGCGGAGAAGACATCTATACGACGAAGGAAAGCGAACGGCTGCTCCGGCTTCCGATGTATTATCATCTGACGCAGGAAGACCGCGAAAAAACAGCCGACAGGGTTATCCGTTTTTTCAGCTGACGGCAGGGAGAATGAGGGGAAATGGAGCAGACTGCATCTATCGGTAAACAGAATTTCTTCGAGCGGCATTCTGTTCTCCTCCTGCTGCTCCTGACCAATCTCATTTTCTGCCTTCTTTACCGGAAATTCATTTTCGGAAACGGCGTCTACCTGTATGCCGATGTCGGCTGCGATTCCCTGACGTCCAGCTATCCGATCCTGTCGCTGCTGGCAAGGATGTTCGGCAGCGGCGACCTGACTGCCTACAGTCTGGACTTCGGCGCGGGTGCCGATATTTCAGCGACGTATCTGCAGTATCTCAATCCCGTCAAGTTCCTGATGATCGTCTTCGGGGAAAAGAACCTTCCCCTGATGATCATGGTATCCACCTTTCTCCAGGTCAATCTGCTTTCTCTGTTCGGTTTTTTCTTTTTCCGGCTGCTTCTGAAAAATGAAACGGCTGCCCTTCTTTCTTCGCTGGCCTGGACCTTCTCCGGCTATGTCGTCCTGTGGGGACAGAATTATTCCTTCCTGACCTGCATTCTTCTGTTCACGGTTTCCATGTACTTCCTGCAGGCTTATCTTTCCGGACTGCCGCGGAAAATTTCCCTGCTCCTGATCCCGGCCTACTCGCTGTTCCTCATTTCCAATTATTATTTCTTTTACATGACCGGCATCTTCTCGGTTTTCTATGTCATCGTTTTCATGCTTCTTAAAAAGGAACGTGCGTCCGCCGTCATCCGGAAACTGGCAGGACTGGCCGGTGCTGCCGTTTTTTCGGCCGCCATCGCCTGTCTCTCCCTTCTGACGATCCTGAACACTTTCCGCAGCAGCACTAGGGTCGCCGAGGTAACTTCTGCCGGAACGAAAAATCTCCTGATGCCGGTGACCGACAGCCAGACTCTCCTGACCTTTCTCGGGCGTTTTTTTTCCGTCAACCTCTTCCAGTCAGGCTCCGTCTATTCCGGCTCCGGCAACTATTATGAAATGGCCGTACTTTCCGTCAGCGCCCTGTTTCTATTCTCGCTCCTGTATCTGATTTTCCGGAAAGCCACGCGCAGGAGCACGCTTCTTTTGACGCTCCTGGCCGTACTCTCCCTTCTTTTCCCGCTTGTTTCAAAGCTTCTGATTTTCAATGCGGAAAGCTACCGCTGGACTTTCATGATCTGCTTCGGAGAAACAGCAGCCATCGGCTTCTTCCTCAAGTCGCTTCTGGAAGATCCCGACCGGGAGGCGCTGCGGAAAACCCTGATCTTTGTTCCGGTCATCGCCACCGTGATTCTCGGAGCGCTGCTGCTCGGCTGGAAGAACGGAGAATATCATTTCAGCCGGTCGGCTCTTTTCTTTACCGCCCTGCTTCTTGCATCCTACTGGATCATCCTGCTGATTTCCCGGAAAGAATCACGGAGACGTTTTCTTCCGGTCATGCTTGCCGCTGTTCTGTGCGCCGAAATGCTGCTCATGAACAATGCCACGGTCAGCAGCCGCATTTATCTGACACGCGAAGAATTTGAAAATGATTATTACAACGACGGGACTTCCGCAGCGGTTTCCGATGTCCGCTCTGCGGATTCCTCCCTGTACCGGATACAGACCGAGCGTCAGATGGGAACCGGCTATGTCCTTCCGGCGACGCCCGACAAGATTTATGCAAATGAAGGAATGGTGGGCGGCTATGCCTCCACGAACCTCTATTCCAGTTCCATTTCCGGAACGCTTTCCGGATACGGACGCACCTACGGCGTCACGCAGTATTCCAACAACTTCTTTATCCTGGACAGCCTGAAGCAGTATATCCTCTCCACCCTGCTTTCCGGGAAATATGTGGTTGCCGATTCTTCGGACGGTTTCTATTCTGATGCGGACAGTTCGCTCTTTTCGCAGGCGGAGACCGGCGTCTCCGGCAAGACTGTTCTGGAAAATAAGAATGCCCTTCCGTTCGGATACCTTTACACAAAAGAGATTCCGTCGGATACGCTCTCCGGCATGGACAGTAATGAACTGCTTCATGCCGTGACTTCCGCCTTCTTCTACACGGACGGCGGAACAGGGAATGAGACGTCTCTGCCTGAAGCACAGGCTTCCGAAAATGACTCCGTCCGGCTTTCGCAGCTGCTTGCCGGAACGAATGACTGCACGGTTCAGGCGGACGGCGATACGCTGACGATCACCCCGACAGGCTCCGATCCCTATGCTGTCTTCACGGCGCCTTCCGCTTCCGAAAGCAGCGCTTATTTCCTGGAGCTGTCCGGTGAGATTCCGGAAGGGACTTCATCCCTTTACCTTGCGTTCTTCGCAGCCGACTCTGCATATCCGGATTTCGGTCCCGGCTGTTTCCGCGACTGCACGCTGACACAGGCCTCAAAGGATCTCATGCTGCCTCTGCCGGAAGGGCTTACTTCTTTCCGGATTGACATTCCGGACAATGCCGGAAGCATCACGCTGAAAAATGCCTGTCTCAGGGCACTGACTTCCGATGATTTTTCAGAACTTGCCTCGACCGATATTTCAGATATCTCTTTTGAAAAAAGCACTTACCGCGCATCCGTCGTCAGTACCGCGGATGAAGCGATGCTCTGCATCCCGCTTCCCTACTGTTCCGGCTGGAGCGCGACGGTCAACGGTGCCGCTGCCGATGTCCGGAACATCAACGGAGGTCTCTGCGGAATCCTTCTCTCCTCAGGCACTTCGGAAGTGACGATGACCTATCACGTGCCGCATCTCAAGACCGGTCTGGCGGTCAGCCTGATTTCCCTGCTTGCTTTTGCGGTCCTGTATGCGGGATCTTTCCGGCGGAAGAAAACACCGGTTGTCTGATCCGCCTATTCATTGACAGGGGTATTGTCCTCGAAATTGATGCGCTCCTCTTCCACGACCAGAGGCCGGTCCAGGACGCGCGCATTGATGGAAAGGATGTATTCTCCCAAAAGTCCGATGAAGAAAATCTGCACCGCCCCGAGGAAAAACATGCCGATCAGCACCGGAGCCATTCCGGCCCGGAACCAGTCCCAGAAAATCAGCTTCAGGATCAGATAGACGAGCCCGATCAGAAGACTGACCGCCCCGATCCCGAATCCGATGAACGTCGCGACACGCAGCACCACTTTCGAATAGGAGGTGATGCCGACCATCGCCACGTCATAGAGGCTGTAGAAATTGTTCTTGCTCTTTCCGGCCTTCCTCTGCGGACGTTCGTACGGGATTGCTGCATAATCGTATCCCAGTTCGGCGATCATTCCGCGCAGGTACGGCTGCGGATCATGGATCTTGCGCACGATGTCGACAAAATCCTTATCATAGAGCCCGAAGCCGGTGAAGTTTTCGATGTGTCCGATGTCGGTGATTTTCCGCAGGATCCGGTAATACTGTCTTCTGACCCAGGCCATGAATCTTCCTTCATCGGTCTTTGATTTCACGCCGATGACGATTTTCGAACCCTTTTCCCATTCCCGGACAAACCGGGGAATCAGTTCCGGAGGATCCTGAAAGTCCGCGTTCAGACGGATGACGCAGTCGCCGTACGCCTGCTTGAGCCCGTGGACCGGAGAACGGAGCTGACCGAAATTCCTCGCATTGAAAATCGCCTTGACGTTCGGGTTCTGCGCGCAGATTTCCCGCAGTTCCTTTCTCGTCATGTCCTTGGAATGATTGTCGATGTAGATAATCTCATAATCATACTGCGGAAGCTGCTGCGTCATGATTTTCGTAACCGCTTCCGTCATCGGCCCTACATTTTCCTGCTCATTGTAAGTCGGAATGACGACTGAGATTTTCTTTCTCCGAACGGAATCGTCTTTCATCTGGTTTCCTCTTCCCCGGTAAGCTCGATTTTCATATTGGCTTTCAGCTCTTCCCTTGACAGGAACGGCGACATGTCCTCCAGCGGAGACGAAACCATGGTTCCGTCCATGAGTCTTCTGGACGAAGCCTTCGGCTCGGTCATCTGGAGAGGCGAGACGTGCACCCCGATCAGGCACGGCGTCCCTATGGCTGCTGCCTTTTCCACATCTGCCTTCATTGTAGCATTCGAGGTACAGCTTGTATAGTTCAGTCCGAACGCATCCGCGATCCGTGACAGGTCCGGAAAACTCAGGTCTCCGCTTTCCGGGCCGATGCCGGCATAATGTCCGCCGAAGAAATTCTTCTGCGTCTGGCGGATGGAATGATAGCCTCCGTTTTCAATCACGAAAATGCGGACCGGGAGTTTTCCTCCCGCAATGGTCTGCAGCTCCTGCAGGTTCATCATGAGACTTCCTTCGCCGGTCACCAGCGTCACCGGACGTCTTCCTTCGGAAACGCAGATGCCGATGGAAGCCGGCAGTCCGTATCCCATCGAAGCCGTCTGCGAATTCGTGAAGAAGCGCTGTCCCTCCTTCACGCGGAACGCCTGCGTCCCGGCGACGCGCGACGTGCCGCAGCTGACGACCAGATCTTCATCCGCCGGCAGTACCTCCGAAAGGGCATCATAAAAAGCGTAGAGATTTCCTCTTCCGTCCTGCTGCTCCGCTTTTTCTTTTTCCGTCACCGCAGGATATTTCTTCTTCCACTCCGCGCAGCAGGCATTCCACGAAGCATCCGTGAACAGGGGATGCTCCTCGGACACGCCTGACCGGAGCAGGGCATCATTCATTTTCCGGATCAGCTCCGCCGCATCGCCGATGACCGGCAGGCTGACATGCAGATTCGGTTTTCTCAGTTCCGCCGGATCCAGATCGTTCAGGATCGTGTAAGCCTCCCGTGCCCAGTCCTTATAATCGAAGCCCGTCTGCGAAAGGGACTGGCGGCTCCCGAGCGACAGATAGACATCGGAATTCTGCAGGGCAAAATTTCCCGCCCGTCCGGCAGCCACCCCGCTGACGCCTGCATAATGAGGGTCCGCGTACGGAAGCAGGTCGACGCTCGAAGACCCGACTGTAACGGGTATGTTCAGAAGACGCACCAGACGGCGGAAGTCTTCATAGGCGCCGGAAGCCCGGACGCCGAAGCCGGCAAATAAGACCGGCCGTTTCGCCTCTTTGATTTTCGCAAGAATCTTCTGCACGGTTTCATCGGGAACCGGCTGCGGAACTTCAAAAATATCCTCTTTCGGATCATAGGCAGGAAGGGACTCCGGATCGATCTGCGCAGACTGGATATCCAGCGGAATGTCCAGCCATACCGGACCTCGGCGTCCCGTCACGGCAAGATAAAGAGCCCTTTCCAGCTCGTGCCGGATCTCCTCTTTCCTTTCCACCATCTTCGCGTATTTCGTCATCGCCTGCGAAGCCTTCGTGATGTCATATTCCTGGATTCCCATCGTGCGGATCGGCAGATGCGTGCTGCGCACCGTGACCGCCGTCCTCACCTGACCGGAAACCACGATCATCGGAATCGACTCCATCCAGGCACACAGAACACCGGTCAGCGCGTTGACCGCTCCCGGTCCGCTCGTCACGCAGACCGCTGCGGGGCGGTTCTCCACGCGGGCATAGGCTTCCGCCGCCATGGCGCAGGCCTGTTCATGATGCTGGTAGAGGCAGTGCATTCTGCTGCGTGCGAAGGAATCATTGAGATACATCGCGCCGCCGCCCGTTACGGTAAAGACATCCGTGATGCCGCTGTCCGCCAGCTTCTCCGCTATGTAATCCGATACACGAATCATTTTCAGCCTCCGGCCTGTCCCACATATTTTTCGCAGCGGTTCTCGCAGACCATCGTCTTTCCCGACTGCTGGATGGGGAGCTCGTCCGCATAATCCACGCTGACTTCAGCGTCCTCTCCCAGATATTTCTTATAGGCGGCAACGACTTCCTCTTCATGAAAATCCTTGCCCGGATTGATGGTCAGCGTATATTTCTTCAGATCGGTCTGCACGCATTTTGCCTGCAGGACTTTCCCTTCAAAATTGAGAAGCGTATTCATGAAGACGTGAATGGAAAGCGGTTCGCCCTTCGTGTTGTAGAGAAGAGAGCCTCTCCGCCCGTAAATCTCCGTCAGCTTCGCGTGGCTGCGTCTCCGGGCATCCTTCCACGTTTTCATCTTCCCGGTATCTCCCGTGTCATAGCGGATCATCGGAAAAGCCTTGTTGTAATAATCGGTGACGACGATGCGTCCGAGTTCTCCCTCCGCCGCCGGTTCATCCGAATCCATTTTCAGGATTTCCACGAAATAATTATACAGGTCGACCGTATAGTCCTCTTCTCCCGGAAGGCTTACGGCAATAAAACCGTTTTCATTGTTTCCGTAGGAAAGCACCGGCGTGATGCCGAGGACCTCCTGCGCCAGGGCACGCGTTGCCGCCGGACAAGCCTCGCCCATCGTAAAGATCATCTCGACCTGCCATTTCGAGGTGTCGGCCGGTTCCCTTTTCAGGTACTGCGTCAGGGCAGTCAGGGCGCTCGAATACATGACGAGCACCTGGATTCCGTCCTTTTCTATGCGGCTGCAGATATCCTTCAGGGCGGCATCGCCCATATTGGAAATGTCGTACATCTTCAGGTTGTTTTTAAAGGAATGCCATCCCGTGATCGTGTTCTTCCCTTTGATCCATGCACGGAATTCAGCTCTCTTCATGCCGAGGCGGAATCCGTTGAGCTCCATGACCGACATGAAGTTCATGAAGACATGGTTCATTTTCTCGGGGTCGGCAAGCACGGTGAACGGCGTCCCCGTCGAGCCGCTGGTCGACAGCTTCGTCATCTGTTCCCGCCAGGGGCGGAACTCATCCGACAGGACCGTCTCGTAATGGGAAATGAAATCGCTTTTATTCTGAACCGGGAAATCCTTCAGTTCTTTCGATTTTTTCAGTCCTCGGTAGAACGGGCACTCCCGTGCCGCGTAATCGAGGATCAGGGACAGACGTCTTTCCGCATACTCCTCCGTCACGCCTTCGACGATTTCCCTCTTGTTGACTTCCAGAAGCTTATTCAGTTTTCCGCCGCGTACGGCATCCAGCGCATTGAAGGCGCTTCTTCTTACGATTTCTCCGAACTGCATATTTTCTTCCTTCCGGCATTGATCATGCCAAGCAGCAGCACGGCGGCGACGCGGGCTGCATTTGCGATCAGGACAGCTGATGCAAACGCCGTGATGCCTCCGCCGAGCATTGCAAAGATCAGGATCATCAGCAGTGCCAGATGCGCGCACTGCAGGATCAGCTGCCATTTCTCATCCGTGAACGTCAGCACGATGATAAAAAGATAGGCCGAGAGCATGGCCAGAATCTGCGTGATGTTGACAACGGTAATCAGCGGTCTGACCGCATCCGCCAGATCCGGATAAAAAATACGGATGAACCACGGCGTCACGATTTCGCAGAACAGAAAGAACACGGCACTGACACCCAGTCCGATTCCGGAAAACAGCATGAATTTCTTCCGGGTCAGATACACCTTTTCTTTCGTCAGGTACGAAATAATGATCGTGTTGACCGGCGCGATGAACAGCACCAGCGTCTTGCCGATGAGCGAGACGACATAGTACTGCGTGACCGCCGTGCCGCCCAGTGTATTCTTGAGAATCAGGCGGTCGATGTTGAGCGTCAGATTCGTGACCGTATAGGACATGACCAGAAGGAACCCCTTGCTGAGCACGATCCGGAAATCGGGCGAGGTCCGGAAAAAATTCCGGAAAATGCTTCCCGTTGCCGTCACGTAAACGAGGGCTGCCGCTTCCCCGATCAGGAAAATAAAGAACCAGTTTCCCGTCACCCGGTAGAGGAAATAACCCGCCAGGTATCCCAAACCGATCAGCAGATAATAAATAAAATACCGCCGGTAGTTCAGGGAAAGACGGTATTCCACATCTCCGTAATACCGGAAAATCGTAATCAGCAGAAGAACCGCCGTCAGGAGATAGGACCAGAACCCAAAAATGGAAGACGTCGAAATCAGCAGCGCGGCCGCGATGCCGACCGCCGAAAACAGCAGGATCGTCCTGTCGTAATCCCCGTTGCTGACGTCATGCTCCCTGCGTACGACCAGACGGCTGGTATTCAGTGCCTGTCCGACCGAAGGTCCCAGGATGCTGACCAGTCCCGTGATGTACAGAACCGTGCCGATGGCCTCGGTACCCATTTCCGCATTGAGCCTGGGATAGATAAAAAGCTGGAGAACTCCGTTCAGCACCAGCGCTCCGGCAATGGTCCAGGCTGTATTTCCTAAGATTTTCTTTTTCTTTGCATTCATGGCCTGCCTGCTGCCTCCGGCCTGCTGCCTGCCGGTCTTTCATCCGTCCGCTCTGCCTGTCCTTTTTCTTCCGCAGCCTTTCCGGATGCCGCGGAATTTTTCTTCTGATACTCCGGGCAGAGGTTCTCGATATATTTTCGCTTTCCGGAAGCCAGCACGGGAATCTCGTCGACATAGGAAACGCGGATCTCCGCATCCCTTCCCAGGGTGGGGCGGATGCGCCCGATCATATCCTCCGCATCCATTTTCCCGCGGTCTCCGTTCAGCCGGAGCTCATATTCCTTCCGGCCAAGCTGCAGGAAACGGAACTGCTTCACGCCTTCGACATTCCACAGATTATTCGTAATCAGATACGGAGTGACCGCATTTCCTTCCGTATCATAGATCAGGTCGGAACGGCGCCCGTAGAGTTCCTTCAGGATCAGGCGCGTCCTGCCGTTCTTCTCCTGATGGCGTGCCACTGCCATATCGCCGTTGTCGTACCGCAGGATCGGAAAAGCATAATTCGTCAGATCCGTGATGACGATTCTGCCGAGCTCCCCGTCCGGTGCCGGTTCATCCGAATCTGCCCGCAGGATCTCATAATAATAGCTTTCGGAATTGATGTAATATTCCTCGCTGTCATCACGGATCTGGATGCCCATGATTCCGTTTTCTTCATTGGAGTACCAGGAGCGGACCGGACAGTCAAACTGTTCGGATATCCTTTTCCTCACGCCCTGCGGCATCGTTTCCGAAATCGGGATCACGGAACAGACCGTGAATTTTTTCAGGTCATAGCCGCTCCGGTCCAGATAGGCGCTCAGCTCCCCGAGTGCGGAAGAATAGCCGACCAGGCTTTTGACTTTCTGATCTGCGATGGTATCCGCCATCTTCTTCAGCGATTCATCGCTCAGGGAAGAACTGTCCATCATGATGCTGTTTTCCATCAGAAGGCGGAGGGAGCTTTTCTTCACGTTCGAAACCCAGACGCGGATAAAAGCCTGCTTCTGTCCGATCCGGTAATTTCCCAGAGTCCCCATGAAAATAGAATCCGCCGTGTTGTAGCGGATTTTTCCGGGGTCCTGAATCATGGCAAACGGAGTTCCCGTGGAGCCGGAGGTTGTCATGGTGCGGCAGCCTTTTCCGTCGAGGTAATCCGAAGAAAGGAATTCCCGGTAATGTTCCCGGAAGGTATCCTTGTTGACGACCGGCAGTTCCGAAAGCGGGACTTCCGGATCATAGTTCTTATAGTATGGCGCTGTCGAAACCGCATGGCGGATCAGCGCCCGGATTCTTTTCTCCGTCTCTTCTGCCGGGGTACCGTGCCGGAAGGCATCCTCATCGCTTCGAAAGCGTGCGGCAGCTTTTCCGCCCCGCAGGCCGTCCAGGGCAAAATAGACATCCCATCTGAGTTTTTCTCCGAAAGAACGGCTGCTTTCCCTCATTGTTTTTTACTGCATGCCTCTCTGATTTTCTCTGCCATAAAGGCCAGCATCTCCTGCGTCATTCCCGGATATACGCCGATCCAGAAAGCCCGGTTCATGATGGCATCCGTATGATCAAGGCTGCCGACGGTCCGGCACAGCTTCTGTGCCTGCGGATCTCCGACGAAGCACGGATGCTTCGTCAGGTTTCCGGCAAACAGCATGCGCGTCTGGACTCCGGCTTCCTCCAATGTCCTGACAATCGTGCCCCTGTCTGTTCCCTCCCTGCAGAAAATCAGGAAGCCGAACCAGCAGGGATCGGAATCCGGACAGGCTTCCGGCAGAATGAAGCACTCCTCCGTTCCTTCAAGCGCTTTCTTCAGAAAGGCAAAATTTTCCCGCCTCCGCGACGCGAAAGCCGGGAACTTCTCAATCTGCGCGCAGCCGACAGCCGCCTGCATATCCGTTGCCTTCAGATTGTACCCGAAATGGCTGTAAACATATTTATGGTCGTACCCAAGAGGAAGTTCCCCGTACTGCCTGTCGAAGCGATGTCCGCAGAAATTATCGTGTCCCGGAGGGCAGATGCAGTCGCGTCCCCAGTCGCGCAGGGAACGGATGATTTTATGCAGGAGCCGATCATTCGTATAGACGGCTCCTCCTTCTCCCATGGTCATGTGATGCGGCGGATAAAAACTGGAAGTCCCGATATCGCCGAACGTTCCCGTGAAGCGTGTCTCTCCGTCCAGCGTATAGGTGCTTCCCAGTGCATCGCAGTTGTCTTCGATGAGCCACAGTCCGTGCTTTCTGCAGAAGTCCCGGACCTTCTTCAGGTCAAACGGGTTTCCAAGCGTGTGCGCCATCATGACGGCACGCGTCCTGTCCGATAAAGCTTCCTCCAGCATCGAACAGTCTGCATTTCCCTGAGGGATCGTGACGTCGATAAAAACCGGACGGGCTCCGTACTGAAGAATCGGCGCGACCGTCGTCGGAAAACCGCAGGCGACTGTAATGACCTCATCCCCCGGCAGGATCCTCTTCTCTTTCAGCAGGGGGGAAGTCAGTGCAGAAAATGCAAGAAGGTTCGCGCTCGACCCTGAATTGACAAGGGAAACGAAGCGGACCTTCAGGTATTCGCCGAATTTCTTTTCGAATTCTTCCGTATATCTTCCGGCAGTCAGCCAGAATTCCAGAGAGGAATCCACCAGATTCATCATTTCCGCACGGTCATAGACCCTCGAAGCATAGGGGATGCGGTCGCCTGCCTGAAACGGCTTCCGTACATGGAAACGGTCGCAGTACTCTCCCGCTGCCTCCAGGATCTTCTTCCTTGCCTCTTCTTCCGACATTCCCTCAAACATCAAAGTATTCTCCGATCTGACGGTCCAGACATTCCCGGACATCTCCGCCGCCTATGCGCACCTTTTCCCACTCGCAGGTCTTTTCGACCGCCCTGCGGATATTCCACTCCGGCTTCCAGCCGAGCTCTTTCCGGATTTTGGTGCTGTCCAGCAAAAGGAACGCTGCCTCATGAGGCCCGGCATCTCCCTCCGTCCTCCAGGTCAGGGCTTCCGCTTCCGGCACATCCCTGTTCCAGAACTCGCAGAAATAATCCGCAAGGGTTCCCGTCGTCACGCAGTCGCCGCGTCCGGGACCGATGTTGTATTCTCCTGCCAGCTTTCTGTCTTCCGCCTGCTTCTGTCCCAGAAGCAGATAGGCGGAAAGAGGTTCCATCACGTGCTGGAACGGACGGATGGAATACGGGTTCCGCAGGATGATCGTTTTTTCTGCCTCGGCAGCGCGCACGCAGTCCGGCACCAGACGGTCTTCGGCAAAATCGCCTCCGCCGATGACATTGCCTGCACGGGCTGTCGAAACCGCACATCCGGAATTCAGGAAAAATGATTTCCGGTAGCTCTGCGTGATGAGATCGGAACAGGACTTGCTGTTGGAATAGGGATCATATCCGTTGAGCGGCCTGTCTTCCGTGAAAGCCTCCTTCGTCTCTTCATTCAGATAGACCTTGTCGGTCGTCACGTTTACGAAGGAGGAGACGCATTCCGTTTTCCGGATTGCTTCCAGCACATTGACCGTTCCCATGATATTTGTTTCAAATGTAAGACGCGGCTCCATATAGGAATAGCGCACCAGCGGCTGCGCCGCCAGATGGAAAATGACATCCGGCCGCACCTGGGCGATCAGCTCATTCAAATGCCCTTCATCCCGGACATCCCCGTAGATGGAATCCATGCCATCCTCAATGGAAGCCAGATTGAACAGGTTCGGTTCCGTCGGCGGCATGAGGGAATAGCCGACCACTTCCGCGTCGGCCTTTTCCAGGATCCGGCAGAGCCATGACCCCTTGAACCCGGTGTGCCCGGTAACCAGAACTCTCCTGCCTTTATAGAAAGATAAATCTGCCATTTCACCAGACCTTCCAGGGAGCTTCTCCGCTGTCCCACATTTTTTCCAGAGCTTCTTTTTCCCGCATGGTATCCATGCACTGCCAGAACCCGTGATGCCTGTAGGCGTTCAGTTCATTCCTGCGTGCACACTCCTCGAGCGGATACTGCTCGAACACGGTGTCATCGCCTTCAATCAGATCCATAATTCCCGGTTCAGCCGCCATGAACCCGGCATTGACCCATCCGGAATTTTCACGGGTCTTTTCACGGAAATTCGTGACGATGCCTTCTTCATTGATCTCAACGGCACCGAATCTCCCACGCGGCTGGGCGCAGGTAACGGTAATCATCTGCTGATGCTTCCGGTGGAAATCCAGCAGGTCATCGATATTCACATCCGCAACCCCGTCGCCGTAAGTCAGGAAAAACGGCTCGTTCCCGATGTAGGGAGCAATCCTTTTGATTCTCCCGCCGGTCATTGTATGAAGCCCGGTGTCCACGACCGATACTTTCCACGGTTCCAGTTTTTCCGTATGGATGATCGTCTCTTTTTTCCCGTCTGTAAAGTCAAAAGTAATGTCGCTGTTATAGAGATAATAGTCCGCAAACCACTGCTTGATCACATCCTGCTTGTAGCCGCAGCAGATGATGAATTCGTTATATCCGTACTTTGAGAAAATCTTCATGATATGCCAGAGAATCGGCTTTCCGCCGATTTCAATCATCGGCTTCGGACGGAAAAAACTCTCCTCGCTGATTCTCGTACCCAGGCCGCCGGCCAGTATCACGACTTTCATTTCCCATCCCTCCTCTTGTTCCTCATCGCCAGAATGATCAGGATCAGGCCGGCCGCAACGAATACCGCAAGAACGGCAATCGCAATCATGCCGGCAGAAATGCCGGATACATTCTGCGAAGTCCCGCTGCCGGAATCAGCCGAAGCAGACGGATCTGCTGCTGAATCCTTCCCGGAATTCTGCGCCGCTTTGGAAGCCGCGGCATCGGAAGCAGCTTTGGACGCGGCAGCATCGGAAGCCGCCTTGGAAGCGGCAGCCTCGGAAGCCGCCACTTCATCCGCGTACTTCTTTGCATTCTCCTGCGTCATGGTAAACCCGCCGACCGCCGTCTGGTCTCCGAAAATGTAGGTTGTCTGCAGAAGTTCGCCCAGGGAGGCATCCTTTGTCTCATCCTGCTTTACGCCGCAGTCGTCAAGGGACGCATTCTGCGGAAGGATGACCGAGCCTCCGGAAACATTGTATTCCGTCTTTCCGACTGCCACTTTCTGGAAATTGCAGAAGCCGTAATCCAGGAGCGCCACGTTGTCTTTCGCTGCATAGGAACCGTCCGTCGCATAAAGCGACACGGCAATCAGCGTCATTCCGTTTCTCTCCGCAAAGGTCGTCAGCGTGCTCTGCGCCAGATCCGTATAGCCGTTCTTTCCGCCGATGATGCCCGGATAGAAATAGTCCGGACTGACCAGCAGGGGATCGTGGCTTGTCATGGACCGCTCCGTCGCCGTCATGTTCGTCGCCGGTATCGTATAAGTCGGCGTATTGACGATCGTGCGGAATTCATCGATTTTCAGTGCTGCCTGTGCAATCAGCGCAATGTCGTGCGCGGAAGAATAATGGTTCGGATCCGGCATGCCGCAGGCATTCGCAAAATGGGTGGACGTGCATCCGAGCTCTGCCGCCTTGTCGTTCATCATCTGGACAAAATGATCGATGGAACCGCCGCCGATGTATTCTCCGACCTGCGTCGCCATGTCATTTGCCGACTTCAGCATCATTCCGTAAAGCATCTGCTCCAGGGTAAAGACCTCGCCGACCTGCGTGGAAAGATTCGAACTTCCGACTCCCACATAGGCGACTCCGGTCTGCGTCATGGTAACCTGATCAGTCAGCTTTCCGTTCTCAAGTGCCAGTAGACAGGTCATGATCTTCGTGATCGACGCCGGGAACATCTGGGTGTCCATTCCTTTGTTATAAAGAACCGTACCCGTATCCGCATCCATCAGGCAGGCACATTTGGAATAGACATCTGCAGCCTGAGGCCATCCGGAAATAGAATTTGTCGTCACCGTCGCCGGATCTGCCGCTGCTGATGAAGTGCCCGATGCGGCAGAGGTGTCCGCCGCTGCCGGAGAAGCGGCAGTGAGGACCATGCAGAATCCCGTGACCAGAGCAAGGAAAGCGGAAAGTAACTTTTTCGGCAGAAACTTTCCCATTTACTCCCCCAGTCCTTCTTCCACCGCATTGCAGAGGGCGTCCAGGGCTTCCTGTTCATCCACCCCTTCGCAGACGATGTCGATCTCATCTCCGCACTTTACGCAGGCACCGAGAACAGACATGACGCTTTTTGCATTGGCCGTCACATTCTCAAACGTAAAGGTAATCAGGGACTTGTACTTCATTGCTTCCTTGCAGAAATAGGCTGTAGGTTTCAGATGCAGTCCTGTGCGGTTCTTGATAACAACTCTTTTACTGACCATAATCCCTCCCTGTAGCTTTATGAAGTAGCTCCTGATAACCGAAAGCCATGTTTTACGATGCAGCCGATACAGCGGCAGAAATCGACGCAGGTCCGGCAGCTGCCGTGCCGATTTCAGAAAGCGTCGCGTTCACGGTAACATCCTCGACCTGTTCATATCCGGAAGGCAGCGTAATGGTAACCGGCAGGGTATAGGTTCCCGCTTCCAGTCCGTTCAGGTCGACCGATGCCTTGATCTGATCCGTGCTCAGCGACTCCAGCTGCTCATCCGTACCCTTGACCCCGACGTCGATATTGGCGGTCGAGAAGACGCAGGTCAGACCGGCACCCAGGTTCAGCTTCTGGATGGAAGTCGTCGCGATTTCATAGGATTTGCTGTTCAGCGGCAGGATCTCCACGGAAATGACGACTGTATTGCTGATGCCGTTTGCCAGGAATACATTATCCGGAAGCATTGCCGAAACATCATCGACCTTGACGTCAAAGCTGCTGCTCTTGCCGCTGACATCGATGAGGCCCGAATCGATCGTAATCGTGTTGCCTTTATCCGCCAGGTTCTTCAGTCCTTCCGCCGTTCCGGCAACGGACAGCGAAGCCGGGGTTGCCGTCATCGAGGAGACCTGATAGCCTGCTGCCGGCTTTCCGGTATATTTCGGCACGTCAATGACCACATCGCTGACGACGGTATAAAGCGTTACCGAAACCTGGATGTTCTTTGAATCGATGTCAAACTTCAGGTAATTCATCTCGGCATCCGTCAGTGCTTCCCCGTTCTTATCGTAAATGACCAGGCTTGTCGTGAAATTCGAATTCATGCTGATTCCCGTCACGTCGACCGGAGCAACCACCCTGTCGATCTTGTTGATGATCGAAGCCGGTCCGTAAATCGTCACCTTTTCAGGCGAAGCCGTGACATTGCCGACCTGGTAGCCTTCCGCCGGCACCGTTGTGCCGCTGCTGCCCGTGATGACGAAATCCGAACTGATCATTTCTTCCAGCTCGATTTCGATCGTCGCCGGATTGGCTGTGATATTTCCCGCAGAGATTCCGTTTGCGGAGACACGGACCGGAACCGTAATCGGGTCGGAATTCATATCGACGATTTCCGTCAGGTCCGCCGTGGCCGTAATGCTGTCCGCCGTCAGAGGTTCGACAACAGAACGGTTCCCGTGAACCGTCACGCTGACCGTCTCATCGCCTTCCTTGACCTGATAGGACTGTCCCATGCTTTCGATGTAGGAAGCACTCGTAACCGTAACCGGCACATTGAAAATCGTCTTGGTAATGACCGGGTCGTTCACATTCACGATGATCAGCCAGACAAGAACCGCCAGAAGCAGCGAAGCGATCTTCAGTCCGGGATTACTCAGCAGTGTTTTTTTCACCTTCGTCCCGTCCTTTCCAGATCTTCAGTTTGGTCTTGCGTTCATGCATCTGCTTTTTCTGAAGCCGGTGCAGTTTCTCGCGGAGGTCGCTGGTCGTGACTCCCGTTGTCATGATTCCCTCATACGTATACGAAATACGTCCCGTCTCTTCCGAAACGATGATGGTAAAAGCATCGCTGACTTCACTGATGCCGAGTCCGGCACGGTGCCGGGTCCCCAGCTTCTTGCTGATGGTCACGTTCTCGGAAAGAGGCAGATAGCAGGTTGCCGCAACGATGCGGTCTCCGCGCAGGATGACGGCGCCGTCATGCAGGGGCGTATTTTTCTCAAAGATATTCACAAGCAGCTGAGAGGAAATTTCGGAATCCAGCCGGATCCCGGTTTCGATATACTCATTCAGCATGATTTTCTGTTCAATGACGAGGAGGGCGCCGGTCTTGACTTCGCTCATCTCGACGACTCCCCTGACAATTTCATTGATGGATTTGTCTGTAAAAAGGGTCCCTTTGTCCTGGTTGGTAACTGCAGGAAACAGGGTAGAAAGGAAATTCTTGTTTCCGAGGGATTCCAGCGCCTTGCGGAGCTCAGGCTGGAAAATGACCACGAGGGCCAGCAGTGCGACCGATGCCATCTTGGAAACGATCCACAGGATGGTCGACATCTGAAAAATAACGGCAATCAGGATAAAGACAATGACGATCAGAATTCCCTTCAGGAGCGTATAAGCGCGCGTGCGCTTGATCCAGTTCATGAAAAGGTAAAGAAGAAAAGCAATGATCAGGATCTCAATGACATCGATGACCCGGACCTGCGGGATATAGATTCCGGTCAGATAGTTTCGGATCATGTCCCATATTGCCCGCATCGCCTTTCCTCCTTTCTTTTACTCTGCAAATGATCTGATGAAGCCTTCTCCCCTTCCGGATCAGGAGAGATGATTCAGCGAATCTTCCAGTTTCTTTTCAAGATCCGTCTGATTGACCGGAGGCTTCTCCACCATCGGAGGAAGTTCATCCTGCTCCGGGTTTTCTGTCTGCTTCCGCTTCCGGTCATAGTTTCTCACGGAAATCTTCGGAATGGCTTTGACATAATAGTAATAGCCGTCGTCTTCAAACTGAAGGTACTCGCTCTTCCTGTAGTCCACATTGAAAATGAAAAACATCAGGATCAGGGCAGCTGCCACCGAAACTCCCGCACCGGCTGCCAGCACGATCAGCGAATGGCTCATACCGAGCGCCATGTCTCCGAGAAGGATCAGTGCCGGATAGAATAAAGAACCGATGATCACGGCTGCAAGCCAGGAGCCGTTGAAAGAAAGCTTCCGGACTGCATAGACAAGGATCAGGACGCCCGCCAGCGTAAGCAGGTTCAGCACCATTTCCGAATTTCCGAAGACACCGCCGGCCAGGGCCTGCAGACGCTTCGCATAATCGGAAGCTCCGTATGCCTTCAGGGTATCCGGTGCCCGGTGAAGCATGTCCAGCAGATAATACACGGCCACTCCGGATCCGACCGAAAGCACGGTCAGAGGCTTTTTCTTCAGCCCGAAGCATACCGGGACGACTTCCGGTGCACCGCAGTAAAGAGCCATCGGCAGGAAAATCAGAATCAGGGAATCCTCCGGCACAAAGCGCAGGAAAAGAATCAGCAGAAGAAGCATGACCATGAAGGCAATCGCACCCGCATCATAGCCCAGGGCAAAAGCCTGTACCGTAATCAGGGCCGCGCTGAAAAGCGGAATTGCCCGGACCGGCAGGATGGAGCTCAGAAGCGCCATGATGAGGACCGCGAAGATATTCGTGAAAACGGAACTGTATCCGATTTCCATGTTGATGAACAGATAGGTTCCCAGGGCCAGGGCAAATTTCAGGATAATCGAAAGGACGGACGTATAGCGCCCGTAGAAAGCCTTCAGCCTTTCACGCAGCTCCAGCAGGGCTCTCATCCTTTTTTCCTCCTGTAAAGATCATCCAGTGCTTCCAGATTCTCTTCATATTCCTTTACGCTCTTCCTGGCATTCTTATACCTTGCAGAGGAACGGAAATAGGAAATGGCAAGATAGACCCCCAGCATGACCACATAGATCAGGATCAGCCAGGTCAGCAGTACCCGAATATCCATCTGGTCGATCTGATCGAGCAGATAGTCCATATTCGCTGCGGCAGTCAGTCCCAAAAGAAGGACATAGGCGACTGTCGTCAGAAAGAAGGTTTTTATCATATCCATGGCGATGTAGTCGCTGCGGTAGTACTTCCGGATTTCAAGAGCCTTTTTGCCTTCTCCGTTTTCGTACTCCGCCAGACGGATCATCACTTTCAAACGTGCCTGATTGACCATGAAACCCCCTGTTTACGGCAATGCATGCCTTTAATATTCTATCATAAAGCCTTTTCCAATGCAAACCGTGAGAAAAGCAATCAGGAGCGCTCCGTCGCTTCTCAGGACTTTGGACACGGCATCCACGGTACTCCCGGTCGTATAGATATCATCAATGATCAGGATCCTCCTGCCGCGGACGGAATCCGTTCCCTGCCGGAAAGCCTCCTCCAGGTTTTCCTGACGTTCTTCCGCCCCCAGATTCTTCATCGCCCTGGTTCTGCCGGCACGGACCACGGCATTTTTCTCCACGGGTATGCCGGTAATCCGGGAGATTGAACAGGCCAGCTTCTCCGCCTGATTGTACCCTCTCGTCCGGAGCTTTTCTTTATGAAGCGGCACCGGAACGAGCAGGTCCGGTTTCCAGAGTGCCAGCTTGTCCCTGCTGTTCTCAGCCATCAGAAAGCCCAGGGAATCTCCGTATTCCGCCCTCCCCTTGAACTTGAAAGCCGCCATCGTTCTCTTCATGGTTTCGTCATAGAGAAAAATCCCCATCCCTTCATCGAAAAGATGCTCCGTCTTCCGGCAGTCTTCGCACAGTTCGTCTTCCTCCTCGACCGGCTTTCCGCACTTTGCGCAGCGCCGCGTCCGGATATATGGCAGCTTTCCTTCACACTCCGGGCACACGAAACAGTCTGCCGGCAGGATGCCGTCGCAGACCGGGCAGTGCCGCGGATAGAGAAGATCCAGAATCCTCTCCTCCAGGTTCCGCTTTCTATCATTCATCAAGGCCTCTTTCCCCGAAGCCTCTTTTCAGATCTTCATTTCACGGATGCGCAGGTCAAGAGATGTGTAGCGGCTCTTCTCCGAGCGGTTGCCGATCATTTCACGGACCGTCTCTTCGGAACCGAGAATCGTGACGCAGCTTTTTGCGCGCGTCACGGCTGTATACAGCAGATTTCTGGTGAGCAGCATTTTTGAGCCGCCCAGCAGGGGAATCAGCACGGCGGCATACTCGCTGCCCTGTGATTTATGGATCGTGATCGCGTAGGAAAGCTCCAGCTGCTCCATTTCCGAAAACGGATAGTCCACGAAACGGCCGCCGTCGAATTCGATTTCCATCGAGGAGGCAAACGGACTGATGCTGCGGATGATGCCCATGTCGCCGTTGAAAATGCCGACGCCCCTGTCCGCCGCAATGCCGTATTTCCCGCGGATTTCCCATTCGAGCTGATAATTGTTCCGGATCTGCATGACCTTGTCCCCGACCCGGAAGATCCGTTCCCCATAGGATTTCTCCGCTTTTTTCGGCGAAGGCGGATTGAGGTACTGCTGCAGGATTCCGTTCAGCCTTTCCACGCCGAGAAGCCCCTTGTGCATCGGCGTCAGAACCTGGATGTCAAACGGCCGGGCATGCACGTAGGCCGGAAGCTTGTCGCGGATCAGTTCGATCATGTTGCTGATGATGAGATTGGCGTCGCTGCGCTTCAGGAAAAAGAAATCCCGGCTTTGGTTCGTCAGGGCGATCTGCTCCCCGTGATTGATGCGGTGGGCATTCACAACGATATCCGAGCCTTCTGCCTGACGGAAGATTTTCGTCAGCCGCACGGTTGGAAATGCTTCCGACCGGATCATGTCCGCCAAAACGTCTCCCGGCCCTACCGACGGAAGCTGATCGACATCTCCTGCCAGGATCAGCCGCGTGCCGACGGGAATGGCGCTGAGGAGCGCATGCATCAGGAAGATGTCGACCATCGACATCTCATCGATGATGACGACATCCGCCGTCAGCGGATTCTGTTCATTTCTTGAAAAACGGAGGGAGCCTTCCAGATTTCCGGAAGTCGGTGCAATCTCCAGAAGCTTGTGGATTGTCGAAGCCTCGTAGCCGGTCGCTTCGGTCATTCTCCTGGCCGCGCGCCCGGTCGGGGCCGCCAGGACGAAATCCATCTTTTCGGATTCGAAGTACCGGATCATTTCATTGATGGTCGTCGTCTTGCCCGTGCCGGGGCCGCCCGTCATGATCAGCAGGCCGTGCCTCACCGCATCCCGCACCGCCTCTTCCTGTTCCTTTTCCAGGACGATGCCGTCATGCTTTCCGAGATGCCGGATCTTCTTCTCGATTTTTTCCTCATCGTCTTCGCAGACGACATTCAGCGCATTGAGCATGCGCGCGCAGTTGAGCTCCAGATAATAATAAGTGCCGGCATAGACGATGCGCCGGAGACCGGAAGGCGACTTTCCGTCTGTCTCGTCCTTGAGGACGACCTTGTGCTCGATGGCCAGGTCGCCGATGCATTTTTCAATCGCCTCCTCCGGGACTCCCAGTATTTCCTCTGTCCGGGAAATAAGGATGTCCTGGGGAAGATAGACGCTTCCTTCGGCCGCCGCCGCATTCAGCACATAGAGCAGGCCGCTGCGGATACGGTATTCCGAATCTGATTCGATGCCGATTTTCGAGGCGATCTCATCCGCCATCCGGAAGCCGACGCCGTCGATGTCCTCTGCCATCCGGTAGGGATTCTGCTGAAGGATATCATAAAGTTCCTGTCCGTACGCCTGATAGATCTTAACCGCCAGGGAAAGGGAAATCCCGTACTGCTGCAGGAAGATCATCGCCGAACGCATCTCCTCCTGTTCAGAGACCTGCACCGCGATTTCCTGTGCCCGTCTTTCGCTGATGCCCCGGACTTCCGCAAGACGCTCGGGTTCTTCCCTGAGGATCCGGAGCGTGTCCTCGCCGAATTCTTTCACGATTCTCGCCGCCAGGGCCGCGCCGATTCCCTTAATGGCACCCGACCCCAGATAGCGCTCCATGGCTTCGGCATTTTCCGGAGTCTTCACCCGGAAGCTGTCCACCTTGAACTGACGGCCGTAGGCGGAATGCTCCGTGTACCTTCCGAAAGCCTCGATGGTCTCCCCCGCGTTCAGAAACTGAAAAAAGCCGACGCAGGTCAGCTCTTCTCCGTCCGCAACCAGAGAGAAAACGGTATATCCGTTTTCTTCGTTGCGGAAAATGATATGGTCGATATAGCCCTCGGCCTTTTCGCCGGAAAAATCCGTCATCCTATTTTCCCAGCTCCTCCATTTTCTCTGTATAGAGTCCCGTGCCGATGGCGACCGCCAGGCCGGGATTTTCCGCCGTCATGACATTGATGCCGGTGCGTTCCCCGATCACTTCCTCCATGCCCGAAAGCAGGGAGCCGCCGCCGGTCAGCACGATTCCGCGTTCCGCAATGTCCGCTGCCAGTTCCGGAGGCGTTTTCTCCAGAACGACATGGATGGCTTCCGTGATCTTCGTCGTCGAATCGAGGATCGCCAGACGCACTTCCTCCGAAGTGACGCTGATGGTCTCCGGAAGTCCCGTCACGACGTTCCGCCCGGTGACTTCCATCGTTTCCGGATTCGGTCTCTTGTAGGCCGTCCCGATTTTTATCTTGATGTCCTCAGCCTGACCCTCATCGATGAAAAGGCTGTGGTTCCGCCGGATGTAGCGGGAAATCGCTTCATCGAAGGATCCCCCCGCCGACTTGATCGTATCCTGGATGACCGGCGATCCGAGGGAAATGACCGCAATGTCCGTCGTCCCGCCGCCGATATCCACTACCATATTGCCGACCGGCTTGGTGATGTCGATGCCGGCTCCGATGGCTGCCGCGACCGCCTCATCCACCATCGTGACTTCCCGGGCGCCTGCCTGGTAAGCCGCTTCCTCAACCGCCTTCTTCTCAATCGCCGTCACACCGCCGGGCACGCAGATGCTGGTATACGGCTTCCGGAAAGATTTCCTTCCCATGGCCTTGGTAATGAAATGCTTCAGCATCGTCTCCGTGACCGAATAGTCGAAAATGACCCCCTGCCGGAGAGGCCGGATCGCTACGATATTCCCCGACGTATGCAGGACGGTTTGTCTTGCCTCTTCGCCGAATGCCACGATCCGGTCGCTGTCCTTGTCATAGGCAGCCAGCGACGGTTCTTTGATCGTAATGCCCTTCCCCTTCTGATAGACGAGAAAGTTCGTCGACCCCATATCGATTCCGATATCCGCAGTGGGCATGGCAATTCCTCCTTGAATGTTCCTGTGTGTCACATTATAGCGAATAAAGAATTTGAATTCAACGGAAACGGAGAAGCCTCATTTCACCTGCAGAAGCTTCTTCATGTACTGTCCGGTATAGGACTCCGGCACAGTTGCCACTTCTTCCGGCGTACCTTTGGCAACGACCGTTCCTCCCTTGTCTCCGCCTTCCGGACCCAGGTCGATCAGATAATCCGCCGTCTTGATGACATCCAGGTTGTGCTCGATGACCAGGACCGTATTGCCGCCTTCCGTCAGCCGCTGCAGGATCTGGATCAGCTTGCTCACGTCGTCGAAATGAAGACCGGTCGTCGGCTCATCGAGAATGTAGATCGTCTTTCCCGTGTCTCTCTTGGAGAGTTCCGTGGCCAGCTTGACCCTCTGCGCCTCGCCGCCGGAAAGTTCCGTCGACGGCTGGCCGAGCCGGATATAGGACAGTCCGACATCGTAGAGCGTCTGGATCTTTCTCCGGATGCTCGGGACATGCTCAAAGAAATGAATCGCTTCCTCGACGGTCATGTTCAGGACATCGTAGATGCTCTTCCCCTTGTATTTCACATCCAGCGTCTCACGGTTGTACCGCTTCCCGCCGCAGACTTCGCAGGGGACATAGACGTCCGGCAGAAAATGCATCTCGATCTTGATGATGCCGTCGCCCTGGCAGGCTTCGCAGCGTCCGCCGCGCACGTTGAAGGAGAACCTCCCCTTCTTGTAGCCTTTCGCCTTCGCATCCGGCGTGCCGGCAAAGAGGTCCCTGATCATGTCAAAGACGCCGGTATAGGTTGCCGGATTGGAACGCGGCGTGCGTCCGATCGGACTCTGGTCGATGTCGATGACCTTGTCCAGCTTATTGATGCCGTAGATTTCCTTGTGCTTTCCCGGCACTTCATGGGCACGGTTGAGATCCCGGGCCAGTCTCTTGTACAGGATTTCATTGACCAGGGAGCTCTTCCCGGAACCCGAAACCCCGGTTACGCAGCAGAAGACTCCGAGAGGAATGTCCACGTCGAGATTCTTCAGGTTGTGCACATAGGCGCCGCGGACCTTGAGCCATCCGTTCGGCTGCCGGCGGCTTTCGGGAACCGGGATCGATTTCCTGCCGCTCAGGTACTGTCCCGTGATCGACTCCGGAATCTTCATGATTTCTTCGGCTGTCCCGATTCCGACCAGATGACCGCCGTGTTCCCCGGCTCCCGGACCGATGTCCACGATGCAGTCCGCCGCACGCATGGTCTCTTCGTCGTGTTCGACGACAATCACGGAATTGCCCAGGTCCCGCAGATGCTTCAGGGTATTCAGAAGCTTCTCGTTATCCTTCTGATGGAGTCCGATGCTCGGTTCGTCAAGGATATACGCCACACCCACCAGTCCCGATCCGATCTGCGTCGCCAGGCGGATCCGCTGGGCTTCGCCGCCCGAAAGCGTGGCCGTCATGCGCGACAGCGTCAGGTATTCCAGTCCGACGTCCTGCAGGAACTTCACGCGGGCACGGATTTCTTTCAGGATCGGTCCGCCGATCATTTCCTGATTCTTCGTCAGCTTCAGTTTGTCCAGGAACGGAAGGAAATGGGAAACCGGCATATCGGTCATCTGGATGATGTTCTTCCCGCCCACCGTGACCGCCAGGGAGGAAGGCTTCAGCCTCTGCCCGTGGCAGACGGGACACGGAGTGATCTGCATGAATTTCTCATATTCCTGCTTGCTCCAGTCGGAGGAAGTCTCACGGTATCTCCGGTTTACATTTTCAATCAGTCCTTCAAAAGCGACATCGTAAACACCGACGCCTCTCTGTCCGCGGTAATGGACCTTGACTTCTTTTCCGTTCGTTCCCTCAATCAGGATTTTCTTGATGCGCGGGGGATATTTCCACCACGGGGTATCGAGGCTGAAATCATATTCCTTTGCCAGAGCGACCAGAATGGCATTCGTAAAGCTGGACGGGTCGCTGGCACTCTGCCAGCCCATGACCTGGATGGCTCCCTGATTGATGGAAAGCGTATGGTCCGGAATCATCAGCTCCGGATCAAATTCCATTTTGTATCCGAGGCCTGCGCATTCCGGGCAGGCTCCGAAAGGATTATTGAAAGAAAAGCTGCGCGGCTCGATTTCGTCGATGCTGATGCCGCAGTCCGGGCAGGCGAAATTCTGGCTGAAGTTCAGGAAATGACCGTCCATCGTGTCCACCGTCAGCAGTCCTCCGGTCAGCGCAAGAGCCGTCTCAATGGAATCTGTCAGGCGTTTCCCGATTCCTTCCTTTACGACCAGACGGTCGACCACAACTTCGATGTTATGCTTGATGTTTTTATCAAGCTGGATTTCTTCCGTCAGTTCATACATGTTCCCGTCGACCATGACGCGGACATAGCCGCTTCTCCTGGCCTGATCCAGAACCTTTTCATGACGTCCCTTGCGGCCGCGCACCACCGGTGCCAGCAGCTGGATCTTCGAGTTTTCCGGGAGCTGCAGAATCTGATCGACCATCTGGTCAACGGTCTGCCGGCGGATTTCCCGCCCGCAGTTCGGGCAATGCACGATTCCGATCCGCGCATAGAGAAGGCGCAGATAATCATAAATCTCCGTGACGGTTCCGACCGTCGAGCGCGGGTTCCTGTTCGTGGTCTTCTGATCGATGGAAATCGCCGGCGGCAGGCCTTCGATGCTCTCGACATTCGGTTTTTCCATCTGCCCGAGGAACTGCCGGGCATAGGAGGACAGCGATTCCATGTAGCGTCTCTGGCCTTCGGCATAGATCGTATCGAAAGCCAGCGAACTTTTCCCCGAGCCGGAAAGACCGGTCAGGACGACCAGCTCATTCCGGGGAATGTCGACGCTGAGATCTTTCAGATTGTTTTCGTTGGCGCCTCTGATTTTGATGTACTGTTTCTCTTCCATTTTTCACCGTTTCCTTGTCATTCCGGTACCGTCCGCTTCAGTCCAGAAGGAACTCCGCGAGCACCCTGTTGCTGACGTCGACTCCGCGTCCGGTCAGCTTCACCCGTCCGCCTTCGTCCGTAATCATTTCTTCGTATTCCAGTTTTTCCAGAACATCTCCGTAAAGACTGTTCATATCCATGTCGAAGCGCTTCCGGAATTCCGTCTCCGTGACTCCCTCCGTCATCCGAAGCCCCAGAAACATGAATTCCTCGATCTGGCTTTTCAGGGACAGGCTTTCCATATCCCGCAGAAGCTCCTGCGGATTGGCGCTGGACCGGAGATATTCATCAGGATCTGAGGTATTTTTCCAGCGCACGTGATCCATCAGGGAAGAAGACCCGAGCCCCAGTCCGAGGTAGTCTCCCCCGGTCCAGTACCGGACATTGTGCCTGCATTCACAGCCGGGAAGCGAATAATTGGAAATCTCATAGCGGTGATAGCCGCGCAGGGCAAGAGTCTCTTCCGTATCCGCATACATCCGGCGCTCCAGATCCTCATCCGGCAGTTTCAGGCTGCCTTCCGCCTTTCTCTTTCCGAAGGGCGTCCCCTCTTCCACGATCAGGCTGTAGGCGCTGATGTGCTCCGGCTTCAGATCCGCCGCACAGTTCAGCGTCCTCAGCCAGCTTTCGCCGGTCTGGTTCGGAATCGCGGAAATCAGATCCACATTGATATTCTTCATTCCGGCATCGCGGAGCATCCGGTAGGCCGAAAGAAAATCCTGCCAGGTATGGATGCGTCCGAGCTCCTGCAGTTCGGCATCATCTGCCGACTGAAGGCCGATGCTGACGCGGTTTACATAACTAAACAGGAAATTGAGAAGACCTTCGCCGCCGGTGCCGGGGTTCATTTCCATCGTGATCTCCGCATCCGGCCGCACATCGAAGGTCGACGTGACTGCCTTCATGATATCCGCAAGGCAGTCTGCCGGCATGACGCTCGGCGTCCCTCCTCCGATAAAAACCGTTTCCACTTCACGATCCGCAGCTGTCTCTCCGTAGGCCCGGATTTCACGGACCAGCGCGCGCGCATAGGCGCGCTTCGTATCGTCGTCCGCAGGGAATGAAAGGAAATCGCAGTAATTGCATTTCCGCACGCAGAACGGGATATGGATATAAATTCCCAGATTATTCTTCATCCAGCTTCAGTACATTGAGGAAGGCTTCCTTCGGAATGTCGACGTTGCCGATCTGGCGCATCTTCTTCTTGCCTTCCTTCTGCTTCTCCAGCAGTTTCCTCTTTCTCGAAATATCTCCGCCGTAGCATTTCGCAAGAACGTCCTTGCGCACTTCGCGGACCGTTTCCCTGGCGATGATCTTGGAACCGATGGCCGCCTGGATCGGAATGTCGAAAAGCTGCCTCGGGATCTCGTCCCTGAGCTTCTGGCACATTTTGCTGCCGCGGTCATACGCGGAGGGTGCGAACACGATAAAGCTCAGCGCATCGACCGGTTCGTGATTGACCAGGATATCCAGCCGCACCAGCTCCGATTTCTCGTAGCCGGACAGTTCATAATCAAAGGAAGCATAGCCTCTGGAACGGGATTTCAGCGCATCGAAGAAATCGTAGATAATCTCGTTCAGGGGCAGGCGGTATTTCAGCATGGCCCGGCTCGCATCCAGATACTCCGTGCTCTCATAAATGCCGCGCCGTTCCTGGCACAGCGTCATGATCGGCCCGATGTAATCCTTCGTGACCATGACCTCCGCCTCCGTGATCGGCTCCTCCATGAAATCAATCTCCGAAGCATCCGGAAGGTTGGACGGATTCGTCAGTTCAATCACTTCGCCGTTCGTCTTATGGACCTTGTAAATGACGCTGGGCGCCGTCGTGACAAGATCGAGATCATACTCCCGCTCCAGCCTCTGCGTAACCACGTCAAGATGCAGGAGCCCGAGGAACCCGCAGCGGAAGCCGAAGCCCAGCGCCGCAGACGTCTCCGGTTCATACTGGAGGGCGGCATCGTTGAGCTGCAGTTTTTCCAGGGCATCCCTCAGTTCCGGATAGCGCTTGGAATCCTCCGGATAGATGCCGCAGTAGACCATCGGCTGAGGTTCCTTGTATCCGGGCATCGCCTTTTCGCAGGGATTCTCCGCCTCCGTAATCGTATCGCCGACGCGAGACTCCTTCAGGTCCTTGATGCTGGCCGTCAGATAGCCGACGGAACCGGCCGAAAGCTCTTCGCAGGGAATGAATCTGCCGGGTCCGAAATAGCCGACCTCGACGGTCTCGAATTCCGCACCGGTCGCCATCATCCGGATCTTCGTTCCCTTCCGGACCGTCCCGTCCATGACGCGGCAGAACACGATGACGCCACGGTAGGAATCGTAGAGCGAATCAAAAATCAGGGCCTTCAGCGGCTGATCCGGATCCCCGGACGGCGCCGGAAGCTTATGCACGATGGCTTCCAGGACCGCGTGGACATTTTCCCCGGTCTTGGCGGAAATCAGCGGCGCCTCCGAGCAGTCGAGCCCGATCACGTCCTCGATTTCCCTGACAGTCTCTTCCGGACGTGCCGAAGGAAGATCGATCTTGTTGATGACCGGAAGGATTTCCAGGTCATGGTCCAGTGCCAGATAGACATTGCCGAGCGTCTGCGCTTCGACCCCCTGCGTCGCATCGACGACCAGGATGGCGCCGTCGCAGGCAGCCAGAGACCTGGAGACTTCATAATTGAAATCGACATGCCCCGGCGTGTCGATCAGGTTGAAAATGTATTCTTCTCCGTCATCCGCCTTGTAAATGGTGCGGACCGTCTGTGCCTTGATCGTGATTCCCCTCTCCCGCTCCAGATCCATGTTGTCCAGGACCTGGTCCTGCATTTCGCGTGCAGTCAGAAGACCGGTCATCTCGATGATGCGGTCCGCCAGAGTGGATTTACCGTGATCAATATGGGCAATAATGCAGAAGTTTCTGATATGATCCTGATTCATGCTTCCCATCCTGATTCGTTTTCTTATTTTAATGTGATTGAATTCGGAGCCGTTTTATAGGTATAGATTTCAGCCCCCAGGTTCTTCATAAGTTCCATATAATGCTCTGTCTTGTATTGCGCGCCATACAGCAGAAAATCAGGCGCATCGAAAAAAGCTCCCTTAGCACCGATGTTCTCATAAAAAGCATCCGACAGCGAACTGTTCCCGTGATGTCCCATCTGGACATATTCCGATTTCATTTCCTCTCCATAGGAAGAAAGGAGATAATCATTGCGCGGTGCGCCCAGATCCGCAAGAAAGAGCATAGAATCTGTTTTGCCTGAAATCCGGAATACAAGACTTCCGTCGTTTGCAAGATCATTCGTTATTTCATTATAAGAATCCTCAAAGGCATTAAAGACCTGCATCTTAAGTCCGAGAAGCGAAAGCTCCTCTCCCTCATGGAGATAATGCAGATTCTTCATATCGCGGCTGTCCGCGTAAAAGCGTTCAAAGATATCGAACTCGTCCCATTCCTGCTTTTTGGCATTGTAATCGTCGTAATTCATATAAATGGTGTCAATCTCACCGATGGTAATGTTTCCCGGATTCTCCCATATCTCGCAAAATGCACCAATGTGATCCGGAAGTGGATGAGTCAGAATCCAGACATCGACATGCCCCCCGTTCGTTTCAATCACCTGTCTGACTGCCTCCGCATCGTCTGTCCAGCCTCCGTCAATAACAGCAAGCTTTCCGGTATCCGACCGGATGGTGTAAAACAGGCTCTGCTTCGTCGCACCCGGCACTCCATACTGAGTAACTGTCCACGCATGCGGCTGCTTTCTCTCCCACAGATAAAAAAGACCGAAAACGAGACAGACGGCTGCTGCAGCCAGCAGTACGGATATCCATATCGTTTTCATCTTTGCTTCATTTATCCGATGGTGATTTCTACTGTTCATAGTTATCAAATTTTATCACGTCTGCCTTTTTTTGTACAGTTGGCATGCGAAAGATATTGACAAGGTTTTTCATTTAGCATAGAATGGTTTAGTGTTCCGGCCATGCCGATCAGGACGTGTCTCAATGGCTAAAGCCGAAACGGGAAAAAGTGATCTGTACTGAACGGAGGTAAGTATTTTGGCTAATATCAAATCTGCCAAGAAGAGAATTCTTGTCAATGAAAAGAAAGCCCTGCGCAATAAAGCTGCAAAATCCGCAGTCAAAACACAGGTTAAGAAAGTCGACAGCGCTATCGCCGCAGGCGATAAGGATGCTGCTGAAAAAGCACTGACGGAACTGAAGGGTGAAATGGGACGTGCTGCCGCAAAAGGCATCTACAAGAAAAACACCAATTCCCGCAAGATCTCCCGTATGTCCAAAGCCGTCGACAAGATCGGCAAGGAAGTCAAGGAAGAAGAACAGGCTTAAGTCAGCGAAATCAAAAGAAGCTCAATGGAAAGGCGGTCGGACAACCGGCCGCTTTTTACGTCCTCTTCTGTCTGAATGCAGTTCTCCAGAATGTTCTCCACCTGTTTCTTCGTGTAGCGCGGAAGCAGGCTGAGATACTTCCGGACGACAAAGGTCTGAATGCCCATCTTCTGGGCAATGGAAGCCACGCCTTCCCCGTTTCCGGAAAGCTCTCCGGCTGCCAGCATCTGGTTGTACTGTCTGCCGATCAGGTAAAGGATCCGCATCGGTGCCTCTTTCAGAGCGAGCAGATCCGCATAAAGTTCAAAAGCCCTCTTCCGGTCCTTCATCGATACCGCCGTCACAAGGTCAAAGATCTTATTTTCCGCTTCCATGCCGGTCACTGCATCGATGTCTTCTCTGGTGACAGCTTCTTTTCCGACTGTATAGAAAATCAGCTTGTCGGTCTCATTATAAATTCTCCCCATGTCCGCGCCTGTCCTCGACAGGAAATAAGCCATGTCTTCCGCCGTGATCCGCCGTCCGGCATCGCCGAGCATCTTCAGCACCCATTTCTGGAGGATGGCCTCACTCTGCGGCACGAATTCAGCGGCATGCCCGAACTCTTTTACGGCTTTCAGCATCCTGCCTCTTTTATCGACTTCGCTTTCCGAGAAGACAATGGTCAGATAGTCCGGGATATTCTTCAGGTAATCCGGAAGCAGTTCCGGAGCACTCCGGAAGAATCCCGAATCCTTCAGGATGATCAGGCGGCGCTCTGAAAACAGGGGCATCGTCTCGGCCAGGTCGATGACTTCCCCTTCGCTGATGTCGCTCCCCTCGAACAGCGTGCGGTTCATGGAATCATCAGGCGGGACAATCGCATCGCAGAGCTTTTTCCGATACTGCACCAGCAGGTAGGTCTCCTGTCCGTACAGCAGATATACCCTGCGGAAAATTCCTTTTTTAATGTCGTCGTTCAGTTCTTTCATGCTAATGATTATAGCATATCTTTCCTGGCGGGGAAGCTGAAAAAAGAAGAGACAGGTACCGGCTCTCCGCCGGGACTCAGTCCGTGCAGGTGTACCACTCCGTCTTTTCTGTCTGACTGCTGAGAAAAGGCGTTACGGAAAAAGATACGCCGTCCGTCACGATCTCCGTCTCTCCTCCGTACTCTGTCTGAAAAATATCCGTCCCGCAGGAACGGAGACGCCTAAGCAGTTCCGCATGCGGATGTCCGTAGCGGTTGCCCGCTCCCGCGGAAAGAATGCTGACCTTCGGCCGCACGATCTTCAGGAATTCTGCCGGCGTTGAAAACCGCGAGCCGTGATGGGCGACCTTGAGGACCTCATATTCTTTCGGTTTCTCCTGCAGGCCGGAAACGAGGCTCTCCTCTCCCAGTCCGGAGACATCTCCCGTCAGCAGTGCGTCAAACCTGCCGAAGGAGACGGACAGCACGAGACACTGTCCGTTCTCGTCGCTATCCTCCTGCCCTTCATTTTCAACGAGCGGATTCAGGACGCGGATCCGGACCTGCCCGAATGCGAGCGCATCTCCTTCCGACAGATACAGGATACGGACCTTCGCCTCCCGGGCGAGCCTCTCCATTTTCCGGTAGGCCTCGCTTTTCGTCTTCATCTTCGGCAGTGCCAGCGTCCCGAGGGAAATGGAGCAGTTCCCGTCCCGCACGGCCGTCAGGATTTCCCGGACGCCTCCCGCATGGTCATCATCCATGTGCGTCACGAAGAGATAATCGAGCCTGCGCACGCCGCTGAATTTCAGATACGGCAGCACCCGCCAGGTCCCGACATCGCTTACCGTGGAACTTCCGCTGTCGACCAGCGCCGTCACTCCCGAAGGAGTCTGCAGGACGATTCCGTCGCCCTGTCCCGTATCCAGAAAAGAAAGCTTCAGGTCCGACGGAAAACGCAGCGTGAACAGTCCGATCAGGACGGGGATGCCGAGAAACAGGAACAGGCGTCTTTTCAGATGGATCTGCATTTTAAAGAGAAGGATTCCCGAAATCAGCAGCAGGATGTAGCAGGCAGTCATCCACGTCTCCGGCTTGCCGAGGATAAACGTCATAGCCGGCATCTTCTTCACCAGCGAAAGAGTTCCTTCATAGAAGCGTACCAGGAAAACGGCCGGAAAGGCGGCGATGCCTCCGACTGTCATGCCGGCGATTCCCGCAGCGAGCACGGCCGGCAGAAGCGGCACCAGAAGAAAATTCAGGAAGATTCCGAAAACCGGTATTTCATAAAAGGTATAGAGCAGAATCGGAATCGTCGTCAGATACAGCATGACGCCCAGAAGGAAGCGGCTGCATTTCCGGAAAGCCGCACAGGTAATCACCGCCGAATAAGAAAGCTGGAAACCGCTGTAGAAAAGATACCAGGGATTGTCGGCCAGGATCAGGAGAGCGGAAAGCGCAATGGCATTTGCGGAATCGTATGTGCGTCCGGTCATTTTTGCCGTGATCAGGAAAAGGAACATGAGGAAGGCGCGGATCGTCGAGATCGATGCCCCGGTAAAAATCGCATAAAAGAAAAGGAACAGCAGGGAAATCATCCCGGCCGGACGGATGCCCATCTTCATTTTCCGGAGCAGGGAAAAAAGACCCATTCCCAGAAGAGTGAGATGCATGCCGCTGATGCTCAGCATATGCACGATGCCGCCTGCCTGCCACGCTTCCTTCTGCCCGTCCATCAGCAGCGTCTTGTCCCCGATCACCATCGCGGAAATGATTCCGCGGACATCTTCCGGAAAGTTTTCGCAGATGCGTTCATACAGAAAGTCATGCAGCTGCGCCAGCCCCTGTCCGATGACGTCGACGGAAGCATCCGTCACTTCAATCTTCGGTTTCTTCATCCGGTACCCGATTCCGCTGATACGGCTGTAGAGCCTGGAATCAAACTGGCCGGGATTGGACGGACCCGGCATTTCCGAAAGAAGGCCGGCAGCGCGGATCCGGACTCCGACCTCATATTTCTGCTTCCCGTCGCAGGTAATGCGCAGCTTTCCCAGACGGAAGCTTTTGCCTTCCGCAGTAAAAACAGCCTGTGACAGAACCAGCACGGAATAATCGTCCCTGATTTCGGACTTTGCGACTTTGCCGGATACCGTAATTTCGTATGAAGTCTCAAGACAGGATGCAATGAGCTTCTCTTCCTTTTCGCCCGGCAGAAGGGGCAGGCCGAGGAAACGGATCATCAGGATGGCAAGCGCAAACAGAAGGGACACCGCACACAGCGGACGTTTCTTCATCGGTGCCTCACGGATATCTGGAAAGGAAACAGGATATCAGGAAAGAAAACAGGAAATCTGGAAAGGAAACGGGAAATGAAAAACCGCACGGTCTCTGCCGTGCGGTTCCATTATAGCGGTAAAGTCTTTGGATTTGAAAGAGGAAATTCATTCACTGTCTGCAAAGCGGTAGCCGACGCCGACTTCCGTAAGGATGAAGCGCGGATGTGCGGTATCCTTTTCGATCTTCCTCCGCAGGTTCGCCATGAAGACGCGCACGCTCTTGCTGTCGCCTCCTCCGACTCCCCAGATCTTGTCGATAATGAACTGATGCGTCATGACTTTTCCGCGGTTGGCAATCAGAAGCAGCAGCGTCCGGTATTCCGTCGGCGTCAGGTGGACTTCTTCCCCGTCGATGCTGACCCTGTGCTTTTCGTAATCGACTACCAGATAGTCCTGACGGAAAACACTGTTCTCCGCGGGGGCGGCAGTCTTCTCCTGCATGCGTTCCGCCACGCGGATCCTGGCCATCAGCTCTCCCATATGGAAGGGCTTCGTGATGTAATCGTTCGCTCCCAGATCAAGCGCATTGATCTTTTCTTTTTCCTGGCCGCGCGCGGAAACAATCAGGATCGGCGCTTCCGAAACCTTCCTCATTTCCCGCAGGAGAAGGATGCCGTCCTTGTCCGGAAGCCCCAGATCAAGAAGAACGAGGTCCGGCTTATAAGAGGTAAATAAAAACATGCCTTCGTCGGCCGTTTCTCCGATCAGGACTTTATAGCCTTCCTTTGTCAGGGAAATATCGATGAAGTGGGAAATGTACTTGTCATCCTCGATCACGAGAATGCATCCTTTTTCACTCATTCGCTGTCCTCCATGGGAATCGTGAAGGTAAAGACAGAACCTTTCGGTACATTGTCATCGTAGCGGATCGTACCGCCGTGCGCTTCAACGATAGCACGGCAGATGGCAAGTCCCAGACCCAGTCCTTTTCTGCCGTCCGCAATGCCGGTATCCTGCGTCACGTATTTCTGGAACAGCCTGCCGCGGATTTCCTTCGGCACGCCGGTGCCGCTGTCCAGCACCGAAACGGCAATATTCTGATCTTCTTTCCTGACCTGGATCCGGATGCTGCTGTCCGCCGGTGCATGACGCGCCGCATTTTCCAGCAGGTTCACGATGACCTGGGCAATCAGTTTTCCGTCCATTTCGGCAGCCAGGACTTCCTCCGGCAGATCGACCTGGATGCTCCGCCCCTGGAACAGTCTCTCCGTATGCTTGACGGCTTCGGCCACCACGTCGTCAATGACTTCATATTCCTTGTTCAGCAGCAGATGGCTCTCATTGATCCGCGTCATGTTCATGATGTTTTCGACAAGATCCGTCAGCCAGACGCTTTCTTCGCTGACGTCTTTGGCCAGCTTCTGCCGTTCCGCATCCGTCAGCCGGTCATAATTATCTGAAAGAAGGCTGCCGGCTCCCGAAAGCGCCGTGAGCGGACTGCGGAGATCGTGCCCGATGGAACGAAGCAGCATCGAGCGCTGTCTTTCTTTTTCCATTGCCAGACGGATCTCTTCCCGCTCGGTCACGAGTTTTTCTCTTTCGAGAGCGGTTCCCATCTGCGAGCAGACGGCCCGGATGATCAGATCCTGCAGTTCATCCGGCTGGCCGCCGCTGACCAGGACCCGTCCGATCCTGCCGGACGTGCTTCCGATGTCATAGACTGCGGTTCCTTCTTCTGTTTTCGGCTCCTGATCTCCGAGAAACACCTTCGCCTTCAGTCCGGTGTTTTCCGCCAGAAGCTTCTCTCCGCTGCTGATGATTCCCTGCTCATCGCTCTCCGCAAGGAACGCGGAAGACACTTTGTAAAGCGTGACGGCAGTATGTTCATTTTTCTCGGAAAGCTCAATTTCCGACTGCAGCCGGGAAGTAATCGTGCCGGCAACAATGGCCGTCACAAGGTAAAACACAAGCAGGGTAAAATCGCTCGGCTTATAAACCAGGAACGTATAAAGGGGCACGGTGAAAAAGAAATTGAAAAGCATGACGGAAAGGACGGCGACAAAGATCGCCCATCCGCGGCTGCTCGTAAGCACCGCCGTAAAAAGGACTCCCAGAAGGAAAACCATGATGACGCTTTCATTTCCGACCTTCAGGAAATCCATCAGAAGCGCAAGTCCCGTTGCTGCCGCCAGCACGCCGAGCGTCTTCCCCGTGTTCCGGATCATGATTTTCTTTTTCAACTGCCCTGCCTTCCCCGTCCCGCCCGGTCTGCGGGCAGGAACTTCACGCTATTCATAATTTCATTATATTACTTATCCAATAATTTTGAAATGTCATCTTTCTCCCCGGAAATGATGATCCGGTCGCCTTTTGCGAAAAGATGGTCGGCCGTGATCACCGGATCGATGTGACGTTCATTCCGCAGACCCAGAATATTGACCCGGTGCTTGAGCCGGACGTTCAGTTCACGGATCGACTGTCCGGTCCACTCCGACGGCACCGCCGCTTCCACGATGGCATACTCCGGAGAGAGCTCGATGTAGTCAAATGCACCATGCATCGAATACCGCATTGCCGTCCTGTCTGCCATGTCCTTCTCCGGATAGACCACTTCATCCGCTCCGACTTTCTTCAGCAGATATGTCTGGTTCTCACTGTCGGACTTGGCCACGATATGGACTGCCCCCTGTTCCTTCAGCAGGGAGGTGATTTCCAGGGACGACTGGAAATTCTGGCTGATGCAGACGAAACAGATATCAAAATTTCTTACTCCCAGTTCAGAAAGAACGCCTTTATCCATGCAGTCTCCGACCTGTGCACGCGTGACTTCCGGTGCAATCTTATTGATTTCCTCTTCATTGACGTCGATGATCAGGACTTCATTTCCGACGCTCATCAGCTTTCTGGCAAGATTCTTCCCGAACTCACCCGCACCGATGATCAGCATTGATTTCATAACAAAACCTCCTATGCAGCTTTTCTTTTTTTTATTTAAAATAAACCTTAAGCAACAATGATTTTTCCGATCGGATCCCGCAGCTTCGGTGCCGTCGTTTTATTCCTGACCGCAAGGAAGATGCTCATGCTGCCGATTCTTCCGATGTACATCAGCAGGATCAGGACAACCCGGGAAATGGCCGGGAGCCCTGAAGTAATGCCGACCGTCAGGCCGACCGTGCCGATTGCCGAAAGACACTCGAAGCAGGCATCCGTAAAATGCGTTCCCTGCAGGCAGAGGATCGCAACCCCGATCATGGTCTGCACGCAGTACACGGACGTACTGTTCAGCGCGCGCATCACCGTATCCGATCCGATGCGGAAATGACCCAGCGACGGCTCTCCGTTCCGGAAGGCCGACACGGCGGATGCCCCGATGACCGCTGCCGTGGTTACCTTGATTCCGCCTCCGGTTCCGCCGGGCGCTGCTCCGATGAACATCAGGAACATCGTACAGGCCTTGCCGGCTTCCGACAGCTTTGCTATGTCGATCGAATTGTAACCGGCTGTTCTCGGCGTCACAGCCTGGAAGAATGCAGACAGAACCCGGTCCCCGACCGTCATCCCGGAAAACAGTCCGTTCCGTTCCGAGAACAGGAAGAACACGGTCCCGCCCACGATCAGGATGGCTGTGGATAGCAGCGCAACTCTGGAATGAAGACTGAGTTTTCTTCCGCTTCTTGTGCATTCCACAATATCGTTCCAGACAACAAAGCCGATGCCGCCGATGATGATCAGCAAGGCGATCGTGATGATCACGACCGGATTGTCGTAAAAGAGCGTCAGCGAAGAACTCTTTTTGACAATGCCCATCAGATCGAATCCTGCATTACAGAAAGACGATACCGCATGAAAGACAGCAAACCAGATTCCGTGCACCGTTCCGAATTTCGGAATAAACTGCGTTGCAAGACATACGGCGCCTGTTCCCTCGATTATGGCAGTTCCCAGAAGAATTCTCTTCATGATCCGGACGATGCCGGCAAGCTGCGTCGCTCCGATGGATTCCGCAAGGATTGCCCTCTCTCCCAGTCCGATCCGGCGGTGCGCTGCCAGGGAAAACCCGACCATGGCCGTCAGGAATCCGAGACCCCCGATCTGAATCAGAAGCAGGATCACCACTTGCCCGAAAAAGGAAAACTGGGTCCAGGTATCATAGACAACCAGCCCGGTTACGCACACAGCGGAAGTCGCTGTAAAGATTGCATTAAGAAACGGGGTCGGGAGGCCGTCACGGGCTGCAATCGGAAGGCTGAGCAGCAATCCTCCTGCCAGGATAATCAGCGCGAATCCGACTGCCAGGATCCGTACCGGTGTCCATCTGTTTTTAATCACGTTTCAGCCTCCTGTAATCACTCAAGACTTCTGAAAGATGTTCCCCCGCCGTCAGAATCCGTCCGACGCCGGCTTCTTCGAAATTATCGATCAGATCGGGGTCGCCGCATCTGGCAATAATGGGTATTTCCCCGTTCAGCAGCCTCATTTTCCTGCAAAGCATGAGATTGCCCGTCGTATTACCTGAAACGGCAAACAGCGCTGAATATCCGGATGCGCCGATGACGGATGCCGGGCTCGTCAGAACACAGTTCATTCCCAGTTTTCTCAGTATTTCCGCATCTTCGCTCCGGCCGTAGAAAAGGACTCCGTGATTTCCGTCCCTCGGCTGGAATTCCAGCATGGAATTGTGATAGGAAAGGCGGCCGTGCCGTCGAAATAAATGCAGCTTCATAAAAAACAGTCCCGTCCTTGCTTCAGTTTACGAAACAGAATCCTTTCCTGTTTCCACTGATGCAATATAGACGGGATTTTATAAATAACATGTCCGAAAAAAGCTTTTCGTATAAAGTTTCTGTTAAGATGCCTTTCAGGAAGATGAATCCGCTGACTGGATCAGATCGGTATTGCTTTCATACAGTTTGTTGAGATTCATATGCTCTCCGAACGTGACGTCCGTTTTTCCGTCAACAGAGAACTGCACCTGACGTACATCGCAGTTGGCTGTCAGGGAATCGACGATTGCGTAGATGGGAAGAGCTTCATTGATGTTCAGAGACGTATTCAGGAACTCGCTGCTGAGGTTTACATAACAGATCCCATCGGAGGTGGAAACGCCGATGATCTGCGTATCCGAAGAAATCACGGCACCATTTCCCTCGACCTTCGGTCCCGCAATCAGACGTTCCATGATGGCCCATTCGAGCGGTTTGTTGCTGCTGTAGTAAATGGACCTGGTTTCCCTGACGAGCATGTCTCCTGCCGAATCGGCGAAATACAGATCGATATCGGCATGCTGGTAGGAATTAATCTGACGTCCGGTATTCTCGATAAAGGAATCCGCATTCATGAGGCCGACCTTTTCATCCTTCTCATCAAGAAGCGGCGAGCCTTCCACGGTAAATTCCACATAGCTGATTCCCTCGATCTGTACCATCGTCCGTACGATTCCGGCTCTGGCAAGCACTTCGCGGGTCTTGCCCATGTTTTTGTAGGAAGCGGAAAAATCAAGATGCAGGACTCCTTTTTCGATGGCAGAAGAATTCACCTTCACATCATCGGGAAGCAGCTTCTCGAGGGAACTGTTGGCCGGTGCTTCCTGAAGCTTTGCAAGCAGCTCCGCTTCAATCTCCGACTGTTCCTGCTTCTGCGGCGTATACTGTACGGAGGTAATCCCCAGTTCATCTTTGTCCATATAATATAGAACCGTCGCGGTGCTGACGGTCTTTTCATCCGTACTTCCGCAGCCTGCCGCTGACAGTGCAAGGACAGCCGAAAGAAGGATTGCAAAGGCAGCATGAATTTTATGCATTTTCATTGTCCGCCTCCCACGCTCTGATGCGCCAGCGGAATCCTGACGGCAAAAGTCGTACCCTCTTTGAGCTTGCTTGTGACTTTAATGGAACCCCTGTGCAGAAGAACGGCACGGCGCGTAATCGCCAGGCCCAGTCCGGTGCCTTCGATTTCAGTTGAATGCGACTTGTCAACCCGGTAGAATCTTTCAAAAATATGCTCCTGCTCATCTTCCGGTATGCCGATGCCGGAATCCGAAACCGAAACATAGAAGAATTTATGGTCGGCCTTCAGGGTCACGCGCACCCAGCCGCCGTCCAGATTATACTTGATGGCATTTTCAATCAGGTTGGAAAAAGCAAGAGAAAGCTTGATCTCATCCACTTCCGCCGTAACCGTGCTGTTGCTGTCCAGCAGAAGCTCAATGTTGCGCTTGGCGGCAATCGGCTGCAGGCGCTTGATCGTCTGTTCAAGCATCGCACCGATATCGACTTTTGCGATTTCCAGCGTCGAGGCTTTCCGGTCCATCCTGACCATGGACAGCAGGTCCTGGATGATCTTGTTCTCGCGGTCGATTTCCGCCGACAGATCCTGCATGAATTCGCGGTAAACTTCGACCGGTACATTTTCCTGACTGTTCAGGGAATCCGCCAAGACCTTCATGGAAGTCATCGGGGTCTTCAGTTCATGGGAAACGTTGGAAACAAATTCGTTCCGGGAATTGTCGACTGTCTTGACGCGCGTCAGCATCTTGTTGAAGGCATCCGTGATCTGTTCCGTCTCCGTATAATCCGGGACGGAAATCCTCTCCTCCTCGTATCCGTCCGTCACGTCCTCAATGGCTCTCGTGACCGTGCGGAAAGGCTTGACAAGAATGCCCGCCAGGAAATACCCGATGATAAAGACCAGAAGGCTGATGATGATAATGACCAGCAGTCCTTCATTTTCAAGGATGCGGACATTCTGATCGATTTCGTTCGTCGAAACCGAAGCCAGCATGACGCCTTCGATGACCTTGGTATCCGGATCCTGGATCGGCACGACAATCTGGATGTAATTGTTGTCGCTGTCATAGAGCGTCGTTCCGCCGTTGCCGTTCGCGCAGGAAATGATGTCCCGTGAAACGGAAGTCTTTCCCGTGTCGAGATCATAGGTGTCCTTGACGACCTTGTAGTCGGAATCGACAATCACGATCCTGCCGCTGTAGATATTGGAGAGCAGTGCAAGTTCGCTGTTGATGACATCGTTATTGGTATTGCTGACATATTTTTCCGTGACAAGCGTATTGCAGAGGATATCGCACTGGTTTTTTACATTGATGCTGCGCAGGGAAACTGCACGGTCAACGTAGCCCCTGACAACGACCGTTGCCGCAATGACGCTCGGAACAATTCCGATCAGGATCAGGATGATCATGATCCGGAATCGGAGGCTTCGGAAAAATTTTAATTTGCTTTTCAGCTTTTCTCTGGAAATAGTCGCTCTTCCCCTGACATTTCTGCGGCCGCCGGCCGCCTTTTTAGAATCTGCCAAAATGCAGCACGCGTTTCCGGTGTCTGCACTGTTTTATTTTACACTATTTTCATATTATTTGTTGTTAATTTGTTGCAGATTTTATGTTATGCTTTACGCGTATTCCAAATCGAACAGCAGAGCGCATCCCGGTCATCGGGAAAGCTGCCTGAAAAATAAGACGGAGGCAAAAAATGGAAAAAAAGGATCAGCTTCAGAACCATAAAATCAGCGACGATGAGCTGGAAGACATCGCCGGCGGACAGTGCAGCATTTCCGATACGGTGTACCGTCCCGGATCCTCAAGTCCGAAACTGAGTACAGCCCTCTATCACGGCGAAGACATTTCTACCAGCGACCTGGTCGGCCGGAATCGCGGAACCGCCGGATACGTTTCAACAAAGACTGCGGCCAAGAAAAAGAAAATCGTTTTGAACGGAGGCAATTCAACCAGCCTCTGATGCATCTGATTCTTTTGCGCTGAACACAGGAAGAAGCATCCCGCAGGATGCTTCTTCTTTTTTCAGGCATTTTTGATGTCAGGCAGATCTTATCCCTGGAAATAGTACCCCACGCCCCACTTCGTGTGGACATATCTCGGCTCGGAAGGATTCTCCTCGATCTTCTCTCTCAGGCGGCGGATGTGGACATCGACCGTGCGGACATCGCCCGGATATTCATATCCCCAGATGAGATTGAGCAGGTTCTCCCTGCTGTAGACTTTGTTCGGGTTGAACACCAGAAGCTCCAGCACATCGAACTCCTTGGCCGTCAGGTTGATTTCCTTTCCGTTCACATAGACGCGGCGGCTTTCGCAGTCCAGCTTGAGCCCGTCGATCTCAACGACTTTTGCATTCTGCTTGTCTGCCGAAGGCTGCTTTGCCCGGCGGAGAATCGCCTTGATCCTGGCCTTGACTTCCAGAATGTTGAACGGCTTGGTGATATAGTCATCCGCTCCGTATTCCAGTCCCATGATCTTGTCCATGTCCTCGCCCTTGGCCGTCAGCATGATGATCGGCACGTTGGAAAATTCGCGGATCTGCTGGCAGACTTCCAGTCCGGACATCTTCGGAAGCATCAGGTCCAGAAGGATGATATCGTATTCCGTTTCCTTGGCGAGCTGAAGCGCTTCCTCTCCGTCATAAGCGCAGGTGACTTCCATGTCATCCTGCTCCAGGCTGAAGCGGATTCCCTTAACGATCAGTTTCTCATCATCGACTACCAGGACCTTATTTGCCATCTTTTTCTCCTTGACGGACTTGCCTGCCCTGCTGTCAGGCTCAGCCTACCGTTATCTGATCTTTAATCTTTTCGAAAGTTCCCTGTCCGATTCCGGCCACCTTCGTAATTTCCTCAATGGTACGGAACGCTCCGTTCGTGTCACGATAATCGACAATGGCCGCAGCCTTCGTCGCCCCGATTCCCGAAAGAGTCTGAAGGACCGTTTCATCCGCAGTATTGATATTGACCTGGGTTCCTGCCCCGCCTGCGGAAATGCTGCTTCCTGCCGGCACCGCTTCTGCTTCCTCTTTTGTCAGGACCGTAATCTGTTCCCCGTCGGCCAGCAGCTTTGCCTGATTCGTCGTCGTCAGATCCGCGTCCGCCGTCAGGCCGCCTGCTTTTTCAATCGCATCGCAGACCCTGGAATTTCCCGGGAGCTCATAGACGCCCGGTACATTCACGGCACCGCACACATAGACGTAGATTTTCTCCGGTGCCGCAGCCGGGCTGTCCGGATTCTCTGCAGAATCCCGTTCCGCTGCCGCAGAAGTATCTGACGGAAAGGAATCCTCCGTCCCGGCGGATTCTTCCTCCTGACCGGTCAAAACCGATTCCGTCACAGACGGCGTACAGCCGCCTAAAAACAGGAAAGCCATGGCCAGGAGAGCCATGGTTCCGATAACCCTCTTTTTCATCGTGCACTTCCCTTCCGAAAGAAATCAAAGGGACTCTCCGGGCATAAAAAACCCGTCTGTGCACAGTTCTATTCTAGCGAATCCTCTGCGGATTTACAAGCCCCATTTAGGCTTCGAAGCACGCATCCAGGATTCCGGCCGCCAGATCAATCTCCTCTTTTTTGATGACGAGCGGCGGTACGAGACGGACCACATTGGAGCCCGCGGAAAGAATCAGCAGTCCCCTCTCCCTGGCTTTTGCGATGATGTCCCCGACCCTGACGCTCTCATCCAGCTCCAGTCCGCGGATCAGGCCGAGGCCCCGGTGCTCTTTGATGCAGGAATGCTTTTCCGTCAGCGCATCCAGCTTCTCCTTCAGGTATTCTCCGCTCTCCTTCGCCCTGTCCACGATCTTTTCCGATTCATAGAGTTTAAAGACTTCCGAAACCGCCGCGCAGGCAAACGGATTGCCGCCGTAGGTCGAGCCATGGTCTCCCGGCACCAGAGAATGGGCTGCCGCCTTTTCATTGAGGAGGAATGCCCCGACCGGCACTCCGCAGCCGAGGGCTTTCGCCGCCGTCATGATGTCCGGCTTCACGCCGTATTGCTGCCATGCCCAGAAGCTTCCGGTGCGCCCCATGCCGCACTGGATCTCATCGAGGATCAGAAGCATGTCGTGTTCGTCGCACAGGGCGCGCACGCCCTCCAGGAATTCCTTCTCCGCCGGGTAGATGCCTCCTTCTCCCTGGACGGTCTCCATGATGACGGCGCATGTTTTGCTGCTGATCTGCGACTTCACGCTTTCCAGATCATTGAAATCCGCAAACTTCACGCCGCCCATCAGGGGACGGAACGCTGCCTGATAATGATCATTCCCGGTCACGGAAAGAGCTCCGATGGTCCTCCCGTGGAAGCTGTTCTTCATCGCGATGATTTCGTGATCCGCCGTGCCGTCCCGGTCGTAGGCATATTTCCGGGCTGCCTTCAGAGCCCCTTCAATTGCTTCCGTTCCGCTGTTCGTAAAGAAGATTTTCGACATCTCCGCCGATGTGACAGCGGCTTTGGCCGCTTCGGCAAGCGGGACATGATAATAAAGGTTCGAAGTGTGGATGACCCTGTCGATCTGTGCCTTCAGCGCTTCATCGAAGCCCGGGAAATGATAGCCGAGCGCGAACACCGCGATGCCGGCTCCGAAATCGAGGTACTTCTTCCCGTCGGTATCGTAGACGAAATCTCCTTCCCCTTTTTCAATCACGATCGGAAAGCGGTTATATGTATGCAGGACATACTGTTCCGTCTGCTGCTTGATTTCTTCTGTCGTCATGCCTGTTCCTCCCCGTCGGAAACGATCTCGGTTCCGATTCCCCTGTTCGTGAAAAATTCCAGAAGCAGGCAGTGTGCGATTCTGCCGTCCAGAATATGTACTTTTGATACGCCCGTCTTCAGGGCGGAAATGCAGTTCTGAAGCTTCGGCAGCATGCCGCCGCCTGCATTTCCCTCCGCGATGAAGTTCTCGGCTTCCGTCACGGTCAGTCTGGAAATCAGCGTCGTCGGATCAAGCGGATCCCGGTAGACGCCTTCGATATCCGAAAGGAAAGCCAGCTTTTCCGCCCCGACGGCTGTCGCGATGGCGCAGGCCGCGTCATCTGCATTGATGTTGTAGGATTTAAAATCCGTCTTTCCCAGGCCGATCGGGCAGATGACCGGAACGAAGTCACGGTCAATCAGCGTATCAATGAGCTCCGTCCCGACCTCCCGGACTTCGCCGACGTAGCCCAGATCTTTTCCGTCGCCGAATTCTTTCTTCTCGACCAGCATCGTGCCTCCGTCTTTCCCGGAAATGCCGGCGGCCTTGACGCCGTTGCTTTCCATGTACTGAACAAGACCTTTGTTGACTTTATTGAGGACCATCTCGGCGATCTCCATCGTCTTGTCATCCGTCACGCGCATGCCGTTGACGAACTCCGGCGTCTCGCCCGACATCCTGACCCATTTGCTGATTTCCTTTCCTCCGCCGTGCACGATGATCGGCTTCATGCCGATCAGCTTCAGGAGCGCGACATCCTGGATGACGCTCTTCTTCAGTTCCGAATCCGTCATCGCGGAACCGCCGTATTTGACGACGATCTTCTTGCCGTTGAACTCGCGGATATAAGGAAGCGCCTCAATCAGCACATTCGCTTTTTCGATCCAGAGGTCCATGTTCTCATTCATTTTTATTCTTCTCCTGTTCTTCTGTTTCCTGTCGGAAGCGGCAGCCGCTGATTTCCCAATCAAAAGCGGCAGTCTCCGCTGATTTCCAAATCAGGAACGGTAGTCCCCGTTGATTTCCACATATTTATGCGTCAGGTCGCATCCCCAGGCTGTCGCCGAGGCATCTCCCTCTTTCATGTCGCACGTTACCGTGACCGCACTTTCCGAGAGGATTTTCGTGGCCTCTTCCTCGCTGTAGTCCGTCGCGACTTCGTTCTTCACCAGGACCAGCCTGCCGGCTGCGCTCTCAATCGTCACATCGACTTTCTCCGGGTCAAAATCAACGCCGGCATAGCCGAGTGCACAGAGAATCCGTCCCCAGTTGGCATCATGTCCGTACAGCGCCGCCTTCGTCAGGTTGGATGAGACAACCGAACGCGCCAGGATCTTGGCATCCCCGTGAGTCCTTGCACCTGTCACTTTCACTTCCAGCATCGCCGTCGCGCCTTCGCCGTCGGCGGCCATTTTTTTGGCCAGCGCTTCGTTGACCGCATGCAGCGCCTCACAGAAGGTCTCGTAATCGGCGCCCTTTTCCGTAATGGTTTTATTTCCCGCAAGCCCGTTGGCCAAAAGCAGGCAGGTATCGTTGGTCGATGTATCGCCGTCAACGGAAATCATGTTATAGGTTTCCTGAATATCCTCGGAAAGCGCTTCCTGCAGAAGTTCACGCGAAATGGAAATGTCCGTCGTGACAAAAGCCAGCATCGTGCACATATTCGGATGGATCATTCCCGAGCCCTTGGACATTCCGCCGATGGTCGCTTCCGTTCCGTCGGAAAGAGTGAAGGAAAAGGACTTCTCCTTGCATTTGGTATCCGTCGTCATGATGGCACAGGCTGCCTGCATGCCGGATTCCGGAGAACCTTCGGCATGGCGGCTCATGACTTCCGCGCCCCTGGCGATTTTATCGATCGGCAGCTGATAGCCGATGACGCCCGTCGAACAGACCAGGATGGATTCCGCCGGCACCGGCTTTCCGTCTGCATTGATGGCCGGCTTTCCGTCCTGCTCCGTCATGCGGAATTTCTCCAGACCCTTTGACGCAGCCTCGGCTGTCCTTAAGCAGGCGTCCAGGCCTTCTTTTCCGGTACAGGCATTGGCGATTCCCGAATTGATGACGACTGCCTGCGCGATGCCGTTCTTCTGAATCATTTCCCGGTCATAGATGACCGGTGCCGCTTTGACGACGTTCGTGGTGAAAGTACCCGCCGCCGTGCAGGGGACGGTGCTCACCACCATTGCCATGTCCATGCTGCCGTCCTTCTTGATTCCGGCTGCGATGCCCGTCGCCAGAAAACCTTTTGCGGCTGTAACGCCGCCTTCAATTTCCTTTATCATAGGAAATGCCTCCGTCTCTTTTTTTTCAGAATGCCATCGGGACTCCGAGAAGTCCTTCGGTCTCTTCAAAGCCGAACATCAGGTTCATGTTCTGAACCGCCTGGCCGGCTGCACCTTTTACAAGATTGTCAATTGCCCCCATCATAATGACGCGGTTCGTACGGCTGTCCGTCACGGCATTCACATCCGCATAATTGCTGCCCTTGACCCAGCGCGTTTCGGGCACCTTTCCCTCCGGAAGAACCCGTACGAATTTTTCCGACGAATAAGCTTTTTCATAGGCGACGCGGATCATGTCCTTCGTCACGTTTTCCTTCAGGGATGCATACGCGGTCACCAGGATACCCCGGTTCATCGGGACCAGATGCGGAGTGAACGTCAGGGTCAGTTCATGTCCCGCCGCATAGCCGAGCTGATCCTCGATTTCCGGCGTATGGCGGTGCGTCGTCACGCCGTAGGCCTTGATGGTCTCATTGACTTCGCAGTAAAGGTTCTGTACTTTCGCTCCCCTGCCCGCGCCCGTCGTTCCGGACTTGGCATCAATGATCACCGTGTTTTCATCGATCAGTTTTTCCCGGATCAGCGGATAGATGCTCAGGATGGAACAGGTCGGGAAGCATCCGGGATTGGCGATCAGCCTTGCTTTCCTGACCAGGCTCCGGTTGATTTCCGGCAGCCCGTAGACCGCCTCCGGAAGGAACTGCGGCGTCGGATGGTGGATGCCATACCATTTCTCATAGCGTTCCGCATCCTTGATCCGGAAGTCTGCTGAAAGATCAATGACCTTCGTTTTGGAAAGCAGGCTCTCCGTCATGGCAGAAGCGCAGAAGCCTTGCGGAGTCGCCGTGAAAATAACGTCCACGCTGTCTGCCAGTTTCTCCATATCTTCTCCCAGGCAGGTGTCTTTCACGATTTCAAACATGCTTCCGTAAAGATCCGCATACGGCTGTTCAATGTAGCTTTTGGAACCATACCACTTTATTTCTGTTTCCGGATGGTTCTGCAGAAGGCGGACGATTTCCGCGCCTGCATATCCCGTTGCTCCGATAATACCGGCTTTTATCATGGTTTCTCTCCTTTGATTGCATAATTATACATATGTCGTGCATATTATGCAAGGGCCATTTTCCATTTTATCGCATATTTTCAAAAATAATGCTTGCATATTTTATGCATATGATGTATATTAGTCCGCAGAAAACAGTTCAGGAGGATATCAGAATGAAAAAAGAAAAAGTCATCCTCGCCTATTCCGGCGGTCTGGATACAACGGCTATTATCCCATGGTTAAAAGAGAATTTCAACTACGACGTCATCTGCTGCTGCGTGGACTGCGGCCAGGGAAGCGAGCTGGACGGTCTTGAGAAACGCGCCAAGCTCTCCGGTGCCTCCAAGCTTTATATTGAAGACATCACCGACGACTTCGCGGAAAACTACATCATGCCGTGCGTCGAAGCAGGTGCTGTCTATGAAAATAAATATCTCCTCGGCACGTCGATGGCACGTCCTGCCATCGCCAAGAAGCTGGTCGAAATTGCCCGCAAGGAACACGCGACCGCGATCTGCCACGGCGCAACCGGCAAGGGAAATGACCAGATCCGTTTCGAGCTCGGCATCAAGGCCCTGGCTCCGGACATCCGCATCATCGCTCCGTGGCGCATGACCGACGTCTGGAAGTTCCAGTCCCGTGAAGATGAAATCGAATACTGCAAGAGCAAGGGCATCGATCTTCCCTTCGACCATTCCAACAGCTACAGCCGCGACCGCAACCTGTGGCACATCAGTCACGAAGGCCTTGAGCTGGAAGATCCGGCAAATGAACCCAACTACGATCACATGCTCGTGCTCGGCGTCACTCCGGAAAAAGCTCCGGACAAAGAAACGTCCGTCACGATGGATTTTGAAAAAGGCGTCCCGGTTTCCGTCAATGGCAAGAAAATGAAGCCGGCAGACATTATCCGGAAGCTCAATGAACTGGGCGGCGCAAACGGCATCGGCATCGTCGACATCGTCGAGAACCGTGTCGTCGGCATGAAGTCCCGCGGCGTTTACGAGACGCCGGGCGGAACCATTCTGATGGAAGCCCACAAGCAGCTCGAGGAACTTGTCCTCGACCGTGCAACCATTGAATTCAAAAAGGGCGTTGCCGAAAAACTGGCCCAGGTCGTTTACGAAGGAAAATGGTTCACTCCTCTCTGCGAGGCCCTGATTGCCTTTACCGAATCGACCCAGAAGTATGTCACCGGCACTGTCAGCTTCAAGCTCTACAAGGGGAACATCATCAAAGCCGGCACGACTTCTCCGTTCAGCCTCTACAGCGCATCACTGGCCAGCTTCACGACCGGAGATCTTTATGACCATCATGATGCATCCGGTTTCATTACCCTCTTCGGCCTTCCGCTCAAGGTCCGGGCAATGAAGATGCAGGAATACGAAGCATCGAAAAAAGGCGCCGGCAAAAAAGCTTCCGCCAAGGCTGCCGCAAAGAAAGTCCCGGCCAAGGCTGCTGCAAAGAAAGCCCCGGCCAAGGCTGCCGCAAAGAAAGTCCCGGCCAAGGCTGCCGGCAAAACAATATTAAAACCGGTCATGCGTCATAATTTTGAAGCGGAAGCCGCCGTCATCAAGAAGAACGGAAAGAAAAAATAAGATTCATGACAGGATTTTAAACAGGCTTCAAGAAATGTTTCCTCCCTCTCTGCCCGGTGCCGCCCGGGCAGATTTTTTGATTTCCGGCGAAAACTTCTTGCAAGGATAATTAAACGGGTTTATACTTTTTATGTTTTTTGATTGTTACCTGAGAGGACAGGTGCCAAGGGGCGCCTGTCTCACTTTTTTTGAGGAGGAGGATTTATGTCGGTCAAATACGTATTTGTTGTCGGCGGTGTTGTTTCCGGTCTCGGGAAGGGCATTACGGCCGCTTCTCTCGGAAGGCTTCTGAAAGCCAGAGGCTATGATATCACGATGCAGAAATTCGATCCCTATATCAATGTCGATCCGGGAACCATGAATCCCGTACAGCACGGGGAAGTCTTCGTAACGGACGACGGCATTGAAACCGATCTTGACCTGGGACATTACGAGCGCTTCATCGACGAGAGCCTTCTGAAGGACTCCAATGTCACGACCGGAAAGATCTACTCTTCCGTCCTGGCAAAAGAACGCCGCGGCGATTACGGCGGCGGCACCGTCCAGGTCATTCCCCACATCACCAACGAAATCAAGTCCCGTTTCCATCGCGACAGTTCCAAGGGCACTCACATTGCCATCATTGAAGTCGGCGGCACCGTCGGCGATATCGAGAGCCAGCCCTTCCTGGAAGCAATCCGTCAGTTCCAGCAGGAAGTCGGAAGGGAAAATGCCATCATCCTTCTCGTCACGCTCATTCCGTATCTGAAAGCTTCGCAGGAACTGAAAACGAAGCCGACGCAGATGGCTGTCAAGGAGCTTCAGAGCATGGGAATGCAGCCGGACATTCTGGTCTGCCGTTCCGATTATCCGATCAGCAAAGAGATGCGTGAGAAGATCTCCCTCTTCTGCAACGTTCCTGTGACAAATGTCCTGCAGAACCTGGATGTCGAATATCTGTATGAACTCCCCCTGGTCATGGAAAAAGAGCATCTGGCAGATGCCGCCTGCAGCTGCCTCCATATCAAGGATCCGAAGCCGGATCTTGCCGAATGGTCGCACATGATCGATGCCCTGAAGCATCCGACCAAGGAAGTCACGGTAGCGCTCGTCGGAAAATACACCTCCCTGCACGATGCCTATATTTCCGTCGTCGAGTCCCTCAAGCACGGCGGCATTGCCAGCCACGCCGTTGTAAACATCAAATGGGTGAATTCCGAAAAGGTAAATGATGCCAATGTCGGAGAAGTCTTCAAGGATGTCGATGGCATCATCGTGCCGGGCGGCTTCGGAACAAGAGGAATCAACGGCATGCTCTGCTCGATCCGCTTTGCGCGTGAAAACAAAGTGCCGTACCTCGGTCTCTGCCTCGGCATGCAGCTGGCGATCGTGGAATTTGCACGCGATGTCATCGGCTGGAAGGACGCCCATTCTTCCGAACTGGATCCGAAGACGAAACATCCGGTCATCGACCTGATGCCCGAGCAGAAAAGCGTTACAGACCTCGGCGGCACGATGAGGCTCGGTGCTTATCCCTGCGTACTGGCTGACGGCACGAAAGCCATCAAGCTCTACGGAACAGACCGCATTTCCGAACGTCACAGACACCGCTATGAAGTCAACAACGAGTACCGTCACGATCTGACGAAAAACGGGATGATCTTTTCCGGCACTTCACCGGACGGAAGGATCATCGAAATGATTGAGCTCAAGGGTCATCCTTTCTTCCTCGGCACGCAGGCCCATCCGGAATTCAAGAGCCGGCCGAACCGTCCGCATCCTCTCTTCCGCGGATTCATTGCTGCTGCCCTTCGCCATAAGAGCAAGGAAAAAAGCGGCCCCGTTTCCGGAACCGCCTCTTCTGGAGTAAAAAAGAGAAGGAAGAAGTAAAGAGTCTGTCAATTTCAGCATAACTGAAAAAGAAAAGAAAGCAGGCAGGTCCTTCAGCGGACCTGCCGCTTTTTTTATCCTTTGACCGAACCTACCGCCACGCCGCGGATGATGAACTTGGAGAGGCAGAGGTAAACGACGGCAACCGGCACGACCGCAATCACGATCAGCATGTACACCTGGCCCATATCAAACTTCAGGTAATCGGCTGAACGCAGCTGGGCAATCAGGATCGGGAGCGTCTTCTTCTCCGCCGAAGAAATAACCAGGGACGGAACGAAGTAATTATTCCACGAAGCAACGAAGGCAAAGATTGCCTGGACCGCCAGGGCCGGTTTCAGAATCGGCATGACGATGCGGTTGAAGGTCGCGAATTCCGCACACCCGTCAATGCGTGCCGCCTCGACGATTTCCATCGGCAGCGAGCTCTGCATGTAGCAGGTCATGAAATAGTAAGTCGACGGAGCCGCAATGGACGGAAGGATCAGGGCCAGCAGGTTATTCATCATCCCGATCTTGCTGATTAAGTTCAGGAAGCCGAGCGTCATGACCTGCGTCGGGATCATCATGATCATCATGATGAACATATTGACGAATTTCTTGGCCTTGAAATCGTAAGCATAAACGGCGTACGCCGTCAGCGCTGAAAAATAAACCGCCAGTGCCGCCGAAGTGAAGGCCACGACCAGTGAATTGACGATGCCGTGCGCAACCGGCAGATCCGCATTGTTCATGACGGCGGTCAGGTTCTTCAGGAAATAGTTCCCGATGACCAGCCGGAATCCTTTTGAAATATCCGCATGTGCACGGGTGGAGTTGACGATCAGGCATACAAAGAAGAACAGGCACAGGATCGTCAGAAGGACCAGGATTATGTAGACAATTGTCCGGTGGATGTAGAGCCCGGCCTTCGTGCCTTTTTTTATCGTATAGGAATTGCTTCCGCTCATGCTGCCGCCCTCCTTGCCTTTTCTTTTGCAAGTGCCTTCTCACGTCTGGCTTTTCGCTTCTCGAATTCCTTTTCGTCATTCGGATCCTTGGTCAGCGTAAAGAAAACCGCCAGGGAAAGCGCCGCCGTGATAATAAAGAGCAGGACGGAAAGTGCACCGGCCATACCGTAATTCTTGCTGTACAGATGATAATTGAGGTACATGATCAGGGTGGTCGATGTACGGTTCGGTCCGCCCTGTCCCGATGTCAGGACCTGCGGGACATCGAACATCTGCAGGCCGCCGATCAGGGAAGTGATCAGGACGAAAATGAAAATCGGCTTGATGGAAGGCACGGTGATGTAGCGGAAAACCTGCCGCGAAGTCGCACCGTCCACTTCGGCCGCCTCAAAAAGCGAAGTGTCGACACCCATGATGGCCGCCATCAGGAGAATGGTCGTATTGCCGAACCACATCATGAAGTTCATCAGGGCGATAAGGCCTCTCGTTCCCCAGATGCTGGAGAAGAACCGGAACGGCTCGCCGAAAATTCCCATACTGACCAGAATATCGTTGATCGGTCCGTTGTCGGAGAACAGAGTGAAGAACAGCATGGCGAAGGAAGCTGCCATAATGACGTTCGGAAGATAGAAAATCGTTTTGAAAAAACCGGTGCATCTCAGGCGGAGTCTCAGATCCGTAAACCATACTGCCAGAAGCAGGGAAATGACGATCTGCGGAATGAAGCCCATGACCCAGAGAAGCAGCGTATTGCCGAAGTATTTCATCAGATCGCCCTGCGTGAAAATGGCGGAATAATTGGCCAGTCCCACGAAGTTCGGACCCACCTGTTTCAGTCCGGATCTGTAGTTTTCAAAGAAAGAATTGTAAATTGTATTGATCAGCGGAATCAGCTGGAAGAAGATGTAAGTCGCAAAGAAAGGAATCAGGAAAATGTATCCCCATTTTGCATAGCTGACGCTCTTATGCCTGCTGCCGGTCTTGATGCCGGATCCGGAATCTGCCATAAGAAAATCCTCCTCTTACGGGTAACGAATTTTTTCCATAAAACAGGATGGGACGCGGTTGAATCCCATCCTGTTCAGTCCTGTATAAACGGTTACCGGTTCATTTTCCGAAGAAGGAATCAGCCCTTCTGAAGATCCGGGTATTTCTCGGTGGCTGCCTTGTAGAAGTTTGCAAGAGCCGTATCCTTGTCGACATTGCCGTCGAAGTAATCATGATATGCATTCTGGAATGCTTCATTCAGACCCTGGTCATCCGGTCCTGCATTGCTCATGTCGATCTTCGGAGCTGCTTCAGCAAAGAGTTTGATGTGGTTCTGGCCGCCGAGGAATGCCGATCCGAATGTCGGGTCATCAGCAAGTTCTTTCATGGCTGCCTGGTTGTTCGTATAGTCCTGTGTATCGACTGTGATCTGTTTCATGATGGTCTGATCGCAGGTAAGTTTTTCCATGATGTCTTTTGTGATGGCTACGTTGTCAGATCCTTCTGCGCCGCAGATCCATGTGCCGCCCCAGTACCAGGAAGCCGGGCCCTGGCAGACTGCCCAGTCACCGAAGATGCCGTTGCCGACTGCTGCTGACTGATCTGCATTTGCAAGAGAGTTGCCCAGAAGCGTGAAGTTGATGCCCCATGTTGAATAGAAGAAGCCGAAGACCTTGCCTTCCGGACCCTGGTCTGCTGCCCATCCGTCGGACCACAGAGCTGTCTTGTTGTTGTATCCCTTGTCTGTATAATCCTTGGTCTGATCAACCCATTTGTTCAGGTTGTCATCGATCTGGATGGTCTTTCCGTCATCGGCGATCCATTTCTTGGAAACGTTGTTGGAGAAGACACGATAGGAATCATCATAGCCGGAAAGCATCTTGTAGCCTTTTGCAGAAGCTTCTGCTGCCACTTTGTCGAAGTCGTCCCAGGATGAAAGAGCTTTCTGGACTTCATCCGGATCATCTGTTCCGAGAACGTCTTTCGCAATCGAACGTCTGTAAGCGAAAAGTCCCGGTGTAGCCTGCCAGGAAGTACCTCTCTGCACTCCGTCGGATCCTGTCACGATGTCTCTCGTGTACTGATACTGCTGTGCCATATCGGAATCCGTAAGGCCGATATCCTTAACATCCATAGCGACGCCTGCGTCTGCATCTGTATACTTCAGAGCGTAGTCTGCTTCAACCAGGAAGAGGTCGACCTTGTCGTCTGCGGAAGCGCTGCCCTGTGCAAGAAGTGCTTCATCCAGCTTGTTCTGATAAGCATTGTCTTTGGAAGGAGTGATGATCCAGTTCACGGTCACATCACCGATCTTGCCGGAAGCGGAAGTAACGGTTCCGGATTCGTCTTTCTTCTCATCGCCCTTTGTATATCCCGGATAGTAAGCTTCAACGCGGCTCTTGAATTCATCGTTCCAGCAGTAGATATTGTAGACTTTTCCCTGATCGGACGTCGTCGCCGTGGAAGCTGCTGTCGATGCTGCCGTGGAGGCTGCTGTCGAAGCCGCTGTGGAAGCTGCCGTCGATGCTGCTGTGGATGCTGCTTTTGAAGCTGCTGTGGAAGCTGCTGTCGATGCGGTTGATGAACCGCCGCAGCCTGCGAGCATTGTGCCTGCCATGGCAATACTCAGTGCAAGAGCTAATACCTTTTTCTTCATTTCTGATTTCCTCCTTAAGATTTGAGAATCTCGTTTTGAATCATCTTTTGGTTTATATGAATTTAATCATATACGTTTTTCATCTGACTCCGGGGATTTCCCAACCGATTCCCCTTCAATCAGTCTGCCTTTGACCATGATGCGTTCAATCACATAAGTCTTAGGCTGTTCAATGGCCTCCACCAGTTTCTCCGCTGCCAGCACTCCCATCCGGAGAGAATCCTGCTTGATGGTCGTCAGGGCCGGACGAAGGATCTGGGAAACTCTGCTGCCGTCGTATCCGGCTACGGAAATGTCTTCCGGGATCCGGAGTCCCGCTTTGTTGATCTCATTCAGTCCGCCGATCAGTGAAGTATCGTCCGGATAAAGAATGCAGGTCGGTCTCTCCTTCATGGAAAGAAGTTCAACGGTCTGTGCGGCTGCCAGTTTCGAATCGAGGAAAGCTCCTTCTTTCACGTAATCTTCCGGAACATCGATCCCGTAGCTCTCCATCGTGCGGTGGAATCCCGACAGTCTCGATTTCGTAACCGGCAGATGGCTCTGTCCGTGAATGTAGGCGATCTTCCGGTGGCCCAGGCTGCAGACATAGGCGGTAAGTTCTTCCATGCCTTTGACATTGTCTGACAGGATTGCCGTGCAGTTGTTGTCGACATGGTCGATGGTGACGACCGGTATTTCCGAATTCATCAGATCGACGACTTCCGGTTTGGTGAAGTCCACGCAGGCGATGATGACGCCGTCCAGGTTTCTTGACCTGCAGTGATCCAGATAAGTGACGGATGTATTTCCGAGATTATTATTGATGAAAGTCAGGTCGTATCCCTGTCCCTCCGCCTGTGTCTTGAAGCCTTCCAGGACGGACGAGAAGAATTCATGAGTCAGCCCGCTGTTTGCTTCATCGACGAATAAGACTCCGATGTTGAATGTCCGGTTTGTCTTGAGCGACCTGGCTGCCGCATTCGGAAAATAACCCATCTCCTTGGCTGTCTTCCGGATTGTCGATTTGGTCGCTTCGCCGATATCATGATGATCGTTCAGCGCCTTGCTGACCGTCGCAATGGATACATGGCATGCAGCTGCTACTTCCTTCATCGATACCATCTTCGTTCTCCGTTTCTTTCTGGAGTACTTCCGCAAAGATTCTTTTCACGTTTGCGTATCTTAATCGTTTACGCAATTTCAATATAGCTCCTGCGTCTGTTAAATGCAAGCATTTATTGCATTTTTGGCAGTTTGAAACATTTTTGCTATGATAATTTGTATATTTTGTCCATTTAACGTTTTCACACCCCGCTTCTGTTGTAATTTGTTACGAAAACCTATAAGTATTTTATACAGAATTACCAAATAGAGGGAAAATGTGCATTTTTCCTTGACTTTACGCGCTTTTTGGATGTATTCTCCTTATGATACAGGCACAAAGTATGCATTTTATCACGGCTTAAACGTTTACGGCAAACAACCGGAAAACGCCTGCAATCCGGCTCATTTATCTGAAAGCAGCCCGCTTTTTTACGAAAAACAGCACTTTTACTTAATAAAGACTGAGGGCGCATCTGTTTTGAAAGGAGATCCCGATTATGAAATACGGCTATTTCGACGACGTAGCCAGGGAGTATGTCATTACTTCCCCGCGTACGCCTCTCCCCTGGATCAATTATCTGGGCAGTGAAGATTTCTTTTCCCTGATTTCAAACACATGCGGAGGCTACAGCTTCTACAAGGATGCCAAACTTCTCAGGCTTACCCGCTATCGCTACAATAACGTCCCGTCCGACAGCAACGGCCGCTACTACTATATCAAGGACGGCAGCACAGTCTGGAATCCGGGCTGGCAACCGACGCAGACAGAGCTTGACTCCTACTCCTGCCGGCACGGGCTCGGCTATTCCGTCATCCGGGGCGAAAAGAATTCTCTTTCGGCAGAAGTAACTGCTTTCATTCCCCTCGGCTACAGCTGCGAAGTGAACAAGCTGGTCCTGAAGAATACGGGAAATGAACCCAAATCCTTCTCGCTCTATTCTTACGTGGAATTCTGTTTCTGGAATGCGATGGATGACATGACGAACTTCCAGCGCAACTTCAGTCTTGCGGAAGTCGAGGTGGACGGTTCGGACATTTATCATAAAACAGAGTACCGCGAGCGCCGGAACCATTACGCCGTCTGGTCCGTCAATGTTCCGGTTGACGGTTTTGACACGGACCGCGAAGTTTTCATGGGACCCTACGGCTCCAATGCAAAGCCGCAGACGGTCTGCGAAGATTCCCCTAAAAACTCCATGGTCTGCAGCTGGGCCGCCGTAGGCTCGCACTGCATCCGCCTGACTCTGCAGCCGGGTGAAGAAAAAACACTGGTCTTCGTCCTGGCCTATATTGAAAATGACAAAGACCATAAATGGGAATCGCAGAATGTCATCGATAAAACAAAAGCAAGGGAACTGCTGTCCCATTTCCGTACGGCGCAGCAGTGCGATGCAGCACTTAAAAAGCTGCGCGCAAACTGGAGTTCCCTTCTTTCAAATTACTCCGTGGACATCGCCGACGACCGCGTCGGACGGATGGTCAATATCTGGAACCAGTATCAGTGCATGGTTACCTTCAACATGTCGCGCTCCGCTTCCTACTATGAATCCGGAACCGGACGGGGCATGGGCTTCCGCGACTCAAGCCAGGATCTTCTCGGCTTTGTGCATATGATTCCGGAACGGGCGCGCCAGAGGATTCTGGATATTGCCGCAACACAGTTTCCGGACGGATCTGCCTATCATCAGTATCAGCCCCTGACAAAAACCGGCAACCTGGATATCGGTTCCGGCTTCAATGACGATCCTCTCTGGCTGATTGCAGGCGTCGATGCCTATCTCCGAGAGACAGGCGATTTCTCGATTCTTGAGGAAAGCGTACCCTTCGATAACGATGAAAGCCAGGCGGCTCCCCTGATGGAACATCTTCGCCGCTCCTTCAATTACACCGCGACTCATCTCGGACCGCATCATCTTCCCCTGATCGGAAGGGCGGACTGGAATGACTGCCTGAACCTGAACTGCTTCTCCGACACGCCGGGCGAATCTTTCCAGACGGTCGAAAACAACGATACAGGCATGGCTGAATCCGTCTTCATTGCCGGAATGTTCGGCGCTTACGGATCTGCCTATGCCGACATCTGCCGTCACGCAGGTCTTGCGGACGAAGGTGAAAAAGCTGACCGGCTTGTTTCCGATATGAGGGCGGCCGTCCTGAAGGACGGCTGGGACGGGGCGTGGTTCCTCCGCGCTTATGACGCCTTCGGCAGGAAAGTCGGATCGTCCGAATGCAGCGAAGGCAGCATTTTCATTGAACCGCAGGGCTTCTGCGTGATCGGCGGCATCGGGATCAAAACCGGTGAAGCAGAAAAAGCGCTTGCTTCCGTGAAGGAGAAACTGGATACCCGGTACGGCATCGTCCTTCTGCAGCCTGCCTACCAGACCTATCATATCGAGCTCGGTGAGATTTCTTCCTATCCGCCGGGATACAAGGAAAATGCCGGAATCTTCTGCCACAACAATCCATGGATCTCCATCGCGGAAACCTGCATCGGTCACGGCACCAGGGCTTTTGAGATCTACAGCCGCATCTCTCCTGCTTTCCTTCAGGACATATCCGAAATCCACCGGACGGAGCCGTATGTCTATTCCCAGATGATTGCCGGAAAAGACGCGGTGCGCTTCGGGGAATCCAAGAACAGCTGGCTCACCGGAACCGCCGCCTGGAATTTCGTTGATATTTCGCAGGCAATCCTGGGCGTCCATCCGACCCTTGACGGCCTTTCCATCGACCCCTGCATTCCGAAGGACTGGAAGGGCTATACCGTCACGCGGAAATACCGCGGCGTGACGTATGTGATCCGGATCAGCAATCCGGACGGCGTCGAGCACGGGATCCGCTCCATGACGGCAGACGGACAGCCGGTCAGCGGGAATCTGGTTCCGATTCCTCAGGAAAAAAATACCTGCAGCGTAGACGTCGTCATGGGCTGATTCTTTTCTTTCTCTTTCCCTGCATCATAAAAAAAGAAATCCCGTTCCGGAGAATGGGATTTCTTTTTTGATTTCTGTTCAGCTGCAAAAACAATCTGACGGATTATACCAGTTCCAGGAGAACCTTCATTGCTGCATCGCCCGGACGCTGTTCGATCTTCACGATTCTGGTGTAGCCGCCGTTGCGGTTCGCATATTTCGGAGCGATCTCATCAAACATCTTCTGCGGCATATCAACGCTTTTGGTTCCGGCTTTGCGGCCTTTTCCGGCCTTCGGAACTTCCGTTACCGGATAGAACACGCTGGCCATCTTCCGTCTTGCATGAAGTCTGGACGGGGAATCCTTCTGGATATCCTTCTCGACTTCGTCATAAACGGTAACCTTCTTGCCGTCCTTTACTTCCTTGACTCTCTTGCCGTCTTTATCCTTCTTTGCAACTTTCGCCTTGACCTTGACGGTTTCATAATTGTCTTTTTCCCTGACTGCCATGGCAATCAGTCCTTCGGCAATTTTAGCCGTTTCTTTTGCTTTGGCTTCCGTTGTAATGATTCTTCCGTGATAAAGAAGGTTTGTTACCTGATTCCTCAGCAGTGCTTTCCTCTGAGAGGATGTCCTGCTCAGTTTTCTGTATCCAGCCATTTCCTAATCCTCCATCTGCGGTACATAGTCCGTCATGCTCTTTCGGTCTTACTGACGGTATGCTGTAAAACCGCTGTTGTCGCCTTTTGCAGGCTTACTCGTCGCTTGGTTTCAGCTGCAGCCCCAGCTCTTTCAGCTTGGCAAGCACTTCTTCCAGTGACTTGCGGCCGAGATTGCGGACCTTCATCATATCTTCCGAGGTCTTGTTGCACAGTTCCTCGACCGTATTAATGCCGGCTCTCTTGAGGCAGTTGTAAGAACGGACGGAAAGTTCAAGTTCGTCAATGTTCATTTCCAGAACTTTTTCCTTCTCGTTGTCTTCTTTCTCGATCATGACTTCGGCCGACTTAGCCGTCTCCGTCAGATCCACGAACAGTTTCAGATGTTCGCTCAGTACTTTTGCGGCAAGGCTGACAGCTTCTTCAGGAGTCATCGTGCCTTTTGTCCACACGTCGAGCGTCAGCTTGTCAAAATCCGTCTGCTGTCCGACACGTGTATTCTCGACATTCATGTTCACACGTTCGACCGGAGTGTAGATGGAGTCGACCGCAATGACACCGATTGGCATATCCTCGGTCTTGCCTCTGTCCGCGCTGATGTAGCCGCGGCCCTTCGTGATGGTCAGCTCCATATAGAGCTTGGCATCTTTACGCCCGGAAACGGTAGCGATCACAAGGTCGGGATTCATGATCTCGATATCGGAATCAACCTGGATATCCGATGCATGGACGACGCCTTCGCCTTCATACTCGATATAGGCCGTCTTCGGTTCATCCGTTGAGGAATTGTTGCGGATTGCAAGGCTCTTGATGTTCATGATGATTTCAGTGACATCTTCCTTAACGCCCGGAATCGTGCTGAATTCATGAAGGACACCGTCAATCTTGACCTGGCTAACCGCTGCGCCCGGAAGGGAGGAAAGCATGATTCTTCTCAGAGAATTTCCGAGAGTCGTACCATAACCCCTTTCCAGAGGCTCCACGACGAATTTCCCGTATTTTTTATCCTCCGAAACATCCTCAATCGTGATCTTCGGTTTGTTAAAGTCAAACACAGGCAATTTCCTCCTTTACGGTGATTACTTGGAATACAACTCGACGATCAGCATTTCGTTTACCGGAACTTCGATCGCATCCCTTGCCGGAGCTTCCTTCACGACGCCCGAAAGGTTCGCCGGATCGGCTTCCAGCCATGCCGGAACAAGTCTTCCTGCCGTTGCAGCGAGGATTCCTTCGTGTCCCTTGTCTTCACCGTTGCCCTTGTATCTTGCTGAAGAACGTTTATTTTCTCTGATCTCGACCTTATCGCCCGGCTTTACCTGGTAGGACGGAATGTTGACAATCTGTCCGTTGACCAGTACGTGACGATGATCCACGATCTGTCTTGCTTCGCGTCTCGTTCTTGCATAGCCGAGACGGAACAGAACGTTATCAAGCCTCAGCTCCAGCATGACCATCAGGTTTTCGCCTGTCATGCCTTTCATCTGATCGGCTTTTTCATAATAATTGCGGAACGGCTTTTCAAGAACGCCGTAAATGAACTTCGCTTTCTGTTTCTCGCGAAGCTGCTGGCCGTACTCGGAAACTTTCCTTCCGCTTCTCTTCAATTCCCTGGAAGATTTCTTATCAAGACCGAGCACAGACGGCTCAAGGCCAAGTGCCCTGCATCTCTTCAGGACAGGTACTCTGTTTACTGCCATGTATCATTTCCTCCTTGTGAAAGTTACACTCTTCTGCGTTTCGGCGGGCGGCATCCGTTATGCGGAACCGGTGTGCAGTCTTCGATGGAAAGGACCTGAAGTCCGGATGCTGAAAGGGCGCGGATCGCGGCCTCTCTTCCGGAACCCGGACCTTTGACGAATACGTCAACGGTCTTCAGTCCGTGCGGCAGGGCTGCCTTTGTAGCGGTCTCTGCTGCCATCTGAGCTGCATAAGGAGTAGATTTCCTTGAACCGCGGAATCCCAGGCCGCCTGCAGACGCCCATGAAATGGCGTTGCCTTCGCTGTCAGTCAGTGTAATGATCGTGTTATTGAAAGATGACTGAATATGTGCCTGTCCATGTTCAACGTTTTTTCTGATGCGGCGTTTAGCTGCCGACTTTTTCGCTGATGAAGCGACTTTTTTCTCTGGCATAAAAACTAACCTACTTTCTTATGTTCTGTTAACAGTTCCGTTGCTTATTTCTTCTTGTTGGCGACCGTACGCTTCGGTCCCTTGCGGGTACGAGCGTTGTTCTTGGTATTCTGACCGCGAACCGGAAGTCCTTTTCTGTGACGAATGCCTCTGTAGCAGCCGATTTCCTGAAGTCGTTTGATATTCATGGCAACTTCACGGCGGAGATCGCCTTCCACGGTAACGGACGCATCCATGACGTCCTTGATCCTGTTCGCTTCCTCATCCGTCAGATCGCGGACGCGGGTGTTGGGATCAACTTTTGCTTCTTTGAGAATCCTGTTGGACTGGCTTCTGCCGATACCGTAAATATAGGTAAGGCCGATTTCAATCCGTTTGTCTCTCGGTAAATCTACTCCGGCTAAACGAGCCATCGCAATTCCTCCATCCTGTTACTCTTTGCTGTATTGTTTACGGTTTCCTAATTGGGGTGCGGAAGTACCGTACCCAGCCATGCCGAAACATGGCCTTTCCGGCGAAAGGGACGCGCCGGTATTAAGCACCTTATCGCGATGATTGCTCATCAGCCGATAGATAAGATCTGCGCAGCCGCGTGCAGATCAATGCTTGTTGTACTGCCCGGGCAAATGAATCAGCCCTGTCTCTGTTTGTGCTTCGGGTTCTCACAGATGATGCGGATCGAGCCCTTTCTCTTGATGACTTTGCACTTCTCACACATTGGTTTTACGGAAGATCTGACCTTCATTCTTAAACCTCCTTTCCGTAAATAGCGCACTGTCGCGCAATAAATAAGTATATCATAGGATTTTTCCTGATTCAAGGGTTATTTATCTCTCCAGATAATTCTTCCCTTGTCCAGATCGTACGGGGAAAGCTCGATCGTGACTTTGTCGCCCGGCAGGATGCGGATGAAATTCATCCGGAGCTTCCCGCTGATGTGTGCCAGAACCACGTGCTTGTTCTGAAGCTCTACCTTGAACATTGCATTTGGCAGTTTCTCAAGAACTTTTCCTTCAACTTCAATTGCATCTGCCTTTGGCATATAAAGAAAACCTCCGATTTTACACTTCGCTTTTTTGGAAATGAAACAGTTATTTTTGCGTCAGCGTCAGGATTTCCGGATCCCCGTCCGTTATGAGGATGGTGTTCTCATAATGTGCGGAGAGCGATCCGTCCGCCGTCGTGACCGTCCAGTTATCGTCCGACCATTTGACATCTTTCGTTCCGATGTCGATCATCGGCTCGATTGCCAGGGTCATCCCCGGTTCGAGGAGCAGCCCTCTTCCCTTCTGCCGGAAGTTGGGGATCTGCGGCTCTTCATGGAGATGAGTCCCGATTCCGTGTCCGACCAGATCTTCAACGACTCCGTATCCGAAGCTTTCAGCATAGTCGCCGATCGCCGCCGATATCTCGTGAAGATGATGACCGGCTCTTGCGAATTTGATTCCTTCGAAAAAGCTCTGTCTGGTCACATCGATCAGCTGCTGCGCCTCAGGGCTGATTTTTCCGACCCCCCAGGTTCTTGCTGCATCGGAATGGTATCCCTTCCAAATGAGTCCGGCATCCAGGCTGACGATATCGCCTTCCTTAAGGATGCGCTTCCTGCTTGGGATTCCGTGCACGACCTCATCGTTCACGGAAACACAGATGGAAGCCGGATAGCCATTGTAATTCAGGAAATTCGGAATTCCGCCTTTTTCACGGATCAGCTGTTCCCCGTAGCGGTCGATATCCTTGGTGGATATGCCCGGCTTCACGAAATCCCTCAGTGCATTATGGACTTCTTCAAGGAGACGGCACGATTCTCTCATCAGCTCGATTTCATGTTCTGTCTTGATCGTTACCGGCATTTTATCTTCTACTCCTCCAGATTTTCCTGTATCGCTTCAAATACTTCATCCGCGCTCCTTGTTCCGTCAATCGTAACAAGGATGCCTTCGCCGCTGTAATAATCGATCAGCGGCTGCGTCTGTTCATGATAAACGGAAAGACGCGTCTTCACTGTTTCCGGCTGATCATCATCACGGAGCACCAGTTCGCTTCCGCAGGTATCGCAGATGCCTTCCTGCTTCGGCTTCAGATACTCGACATGATAAGTCGCGCCGCATTTCAGGCAGGCTCTCCGTCCGCCCATGCGCCGGATAATGTCTTCATCCGGTACCTCGATGTCGATTGCGCAGTCCAGTCTGGATCCGTTCTCTGAAAGGAATGAATCAAGAGCCTGGGCCTGGGCGATGGTGCGCGGAAATCCGTCCAGTACATAGCCGTTCATGCAGTCATCCTGCTGAAGACGGTCCGCAACCAGATCGCAGACCAGCTCATCGGGAACCAGGCCTCCGGCATCCATATAGGACTTGGCCTTCTTTCCCAGTTCCGTGCCGCCTTTGATATTGGCACGGAAAATATCACCGGTGGAAATGTGGGGTATTTCATAGGTTTCGCAGATTTTTGCAGCCTGTGTGCCTTTTCCGGCGCCCGGAGCGCCAAGCATAACCACTCTCATCGTTTTCCCTGCCTTTCTTAAACGCGTTCAGGGACTAACCGGCCTTGGCCGGAAAGTCCCCTGGCTTATTGTTTTACTCGTTCAGGAATCCTTTGTAATTCCTTACCAACATCATAGACTCGATCTGTTTCACGGTTTCCAGGATGACGCCGACAATAATGATGATCGACGTGCCGCCGAAGGAAACGCTCGCACCGAAGACACCGTTGAAGAAGAACGGGATGATGGCTACGATGACCAGGCCTACGGCCCCGATGAAGATGATGTAATTCAGGATCTTCGTCAGATAATCCGAAGTCGGCTTGCCCGGACGGATGCCCGGAATGAAACCGCCCTGCTTCTTCATGTTGTCCGCAACTTCCAGCGGATTGAAGGTAATCGACGTATAGAAATAAGCAAAGAAGATTACCAGCAGGATGTAGATGATCAGGCCGATGTTATAAATCGGTTTTGCAAATGTAAACCAGTTGTTCTCGCTTAAGATACCGAGAATGGTTCCCCAGACGCCCGTCCCGCCGGTTGAAGAACCGGTTGCAAACGTCGAGATGATTCCCGGCATGGACATCAGGGATGCCGCAAAGATGATCGGGATGACGCCGCCGGTGTTGACCTTCAGCGGGATGTGCGAACTCTGTCCGCCCATGACCCTTCTGCCGACCATTTTCTTGGAATACTGAACCGGGATGTCTCTTTCCGCGTCGTTCAGGATCAGGACCAGAACAACCAGTCCGACGATGATTGCCGCAATGATAATGACCGCCAGCGTTCCCTTGGCAATCGTCTGGCCTTTGACAAACTGCTCGTAAAGGCTGGTAAGATCAGACGGAAGCCTGGAAAGGATGTTGATCAAAAGGACCATGGAAATGCCATTGCCAACGCCCTTCTCGGTAATCTGCTCGCCGATCCACATCAGGAAGGCGGAGCCCGCCGTCAGGCATGCCACAACAACAACCGCTTTCGGGAAATCCATATTCGGGATCAGTCCCTGGTTGCCGAACCCGATCGTCATAGCGATGGATTCAAAAAGAGAAAGGCCGATCGTGACGTAACGCGTGATCGTCGTGATCTTTTTCCTGCCCTCTTCTCCGTCACGGTACATTTCCTCGAGTGCCGGAATGGCAATCGTAAGAAGCTGCATGATGATGGAAGAAGTGATGTACGGCGTAATGGATAGCGCCAGGATCGACATGCTGGAGAAGGAGCCTCCGGTAAATGCATCAAAGAAGTTGAAAGCATCTCCGGCTTGTGATGCAAACCACTCCGAGAAGTAGTTGGCATCGACGCCCGGCACAGGGATCTGGCTTCCGACACGGATAACAACCAGGCACAGAAGTACAAACAGGATCCTGTGACGGATATCTTTCACTTTAAATGCATCAGCTATTTTTTTAAACATCAGACTACCTCGACTGTTCCGCCCGCTGCCTCAATCTTCTCTTTTGCGACGGCACTTACCGCATTGACTTTCACGGTGAGCTTCTTCGTGAGATCTCCGTTGCCGAGAATTTTGATACCGTCCCGGGCATTCTTGACCGTGCCGCTCTCAAGGAGCTTCTTAACGTCAACTACCGTACCGTCTTCGAAGCGATTCAGAACATCTACATTGATTGCCGTGATCACCTTGCTGTTGCGATCGGTGAATCCGCGTTTCGGAAGACGTCTGTAAAGGGGCATCTGGCCGCCTTCAAATCCTGGTCTCGGAGAACCGGAACGGGCGATCTGTCCTTTCGTGCCTTTGCCTGCTGTCTTGCCGTTGCCGGATCCTTCGCCGCGGCCCTTGCGGAAATTGCCGCTTTTCTTGGCGCCCGGAAGCGGTGCTAAATTTGATAAATCCATTTCAGTACCTCCTAAGTTCAGGCTTCTTCAACTTTGACCAGGTAAGAAATCTCCCGGATCTGTCCGCGTGTCGCATCGTTATCCGGAAGGGTAACGCTGTGATGCATCTTGCGGAGTCCCATGGACTCTGCAATCTTACGATGCTTCGGGACTGCGCCGATCGTAGATTTTACCAGTGTGATTTTCAGTTTCTTGTCTGCCATTTTTCATATCCTCCTTACGCCAGGATCTCTTCAACGGATTTCCCGCGGAGACGTGCGACTTCTTCCGGAGTCTTCAGTTCCCGAAGTCCCTGGATCGTGGCGAATACCACGTTCTGCTTGTTATTGGAGCCAAGGGATTTCGTACGGATATTCTTGATTCCCGCAAGCTCGATGACTGCACGGGCCGGGCCGCCGGCAATAACGCCGGTACCTTCGGGAGCTCTCTTCAGAAGGACTGAAGCACCGCCGTATTTGCCGGTGTTGTCATAGGTAACAGACTGGAACTCTGTCCTGGCTACTGTTATCATGTTCTTCTGTGCATCTTCTTTGCCCTTGCGGATTGCTTCCGGAATTTCAGCTGCTTTTCCGAGCCCTGCGCCGACATGTCCGTTTCCGTCGCCTACGACAACCAGTGCCGTAAAGCGCATGTTGCGTCCGCCTTTGACGACCTTCGTGACACGCTTGATGGAAACGACACGGTCTTCCATACCGTTTTCATCTTTATCGTTATCTCTTCTCTTCGAATTACTGTCTGGTCTCATTCGTGTTTTGTCTCCTTCCCTTAGAACGTAAGGCCGGCTTCTCTTGCCGCTTCTGCCAACGCTTTGATCTTACCCTGGTAAATGAAGCCGCCACGATCGAAGACCACTTCCTTGATGCCCTGATCGACAGCCTTTTTCCCGATTACTTCTCCGAGCTTCTTAGCTGCTTCGACGTTATCAGTATATTTCAGACCGTCTTTTACATCTTTCTGGAGAGTAGACGCCGATACCAGTGTTGTACCCTTTGTATCGTCAATGATCTGAGCATACATATGGCTGTTGCTGCGGAAAACAGAAAGTCTCGGCTTTTCCGCTGTGCCGCTCATGTGTCCGCGGAGTCTGTAGTGCTTTTTCTCGCGAATGTCTGTTCTTGATTCTTTGCTTATCATCTTTCACACTCTCCTTTCTTTATTTTTTGCCCGTCTTGCCGACTTTGCGACGGATGATTTCATCTTTATACTTGATGCCCTTGCCCTTATACGGTTCCGGCGGTCTCTTGCCGCGGATATTGGCGGCATACTGTCCGACTGCCTCTTTGCTGATGCCCTTAATGGTGATGTTGTTCTTCTCATCAACAGAGGATTCAATTCCTTCCGGATCCTCCATCTCAACCGGATGGCTGTAACCGAGGGAAAGGACCAGCTTTTTGCCCTGCTTGACAGCTTTGTAGCCGACGCCGTTGATTTCCAGCGTCTTCTCAAAGCCTGTGCTGACGCCCATGACCATATTGTGGATCAGGGATCTCGTCAGTCCGTGGAGAGCCTTGACTCTCTTCAGATCATTCGGTCTTGAAACGGTCAAGACACCGTCTTTGATTTCAATGCTCAGTTCCGGGGACATCGTTCTGGTGAGCGAGCCTTTCGGTCCTGTAACTGTTACTACGTTGCCGTCTTTTACATCGACCGTTACTCCGGCCGGAATCTGGACAGGCAATCTGCCGATACGTGACATGATTATCCTCCTGACTTAAATTGACGGAAAAGGCCTCAGCCTTCTCTGTTTTCAGTTCCTTTGCTTTTTGCCTTACCAGACAAATGCAAGCACTTCTCCGCCGACCTTCTGCTTTCTTGCTTCCTTGTCGGTGATGACGCCTTTGTTCGTGGAAATGATAGCGATTCCAAGTCCGCCGAGTACCTTGGGAAGGTTCTCACTGTCTGCGTAAACGCGCAGACCCGGTTTTGAAATCCTCTTCAGACCGGTAATGATCTTTTCAGTCTTATCCGCACCGTATTTCAGGGTAACGCGGATTGTCTTAAAACTTCCGTTATCGATCAGATCATACTTTGCAATGTATCCCTCGTTGACCAGGATATCGGCAATAGAGAGCTTCATCTTGGATGACGGGATGTCGACAGTATCATGCTTCGCCGTATTCGCATTGCGGATTCTTGTAAGCATATCTGCGATTGGATCGTTCGTCGTTGTCATTTTCTGACACTCCTTTCAAAAGTAATTCTTTACCAGGAAGCCTTCTTCACACCCGGGATCTGGCCCTTGTAAGCCAGTTCGCGGAAGCAGATACGGCAGATTCCATATTTCTTCAGATATGCATGCGGACGGCCGCAGATCTTGCAGCGGTTGTATTCTCTGGTGGAGAACTTTGCCTTGCGCTGCTGTTTCAGTTTCATCGATGTTTTCGCCATTTTCTGTCTCCTTCTTTACTTCGCAAACGGCATATTGAACAGCCTAAGCAGCTCACGGGCTTCTTCATCGGTTTTCGCCGTTGTGACGAATACGATATCCATGCCACGCACTTTGTCTACTTTGTCATATTCGATCTCCGGGAAGATCAGCTGTTCTCTGATGCCCAGAGAATAATTTCCTCTGCCGTCGAATCCGTTCGGATTGACGCCGCGGAAGTCACGGACACGCGGAAGGGCCAGATTGATCAGCCTGTCGGCGAATTCATACATCTTCTCGCCGCGAAGCGTCACCTTGCATCCGATCGGCATGCCTTCACGGATCTTGAAGTTGGCGATTGATTTTCTCGCCTTCGTGGTGACCGCATGCTGTCCGGTAATCGTTTCGAGATCCGAAACTGCGGAGTCCAGAAGTTTTGCATTTTCCTTAGCCTCGCCTACGCCCATGTTGACGACGATCTTAACGAGTTTCGGCACTTCCATCGGGTTCTTGTATTCGAACTTCTTTGTCATCGCAGCTGCGATTTCATTATCATACTGCTCTTTTAATCTGCTCACTTGAAATGCCTCCTCTCTCAGTCGATTTTCTCGCCGGTCTTCTTGGCGATGCGAACTTTCGTTTTCTTGTCTCCTTCGCCCTCTACCCTGAAGCCGATTCTGGTCGGTTTCCCTTTATGAAGGTACATGACGTTGGAAATGTGGATCGGTGCTTCTTTGTTGACAATTCCGCCCTGCTGGTTCTGCTGGCTCGGTTTCTGATGCTTCGTGATCATGTTCACGCCTTCGACCACTATCGTGCTGTCCTTGACATTGACGGAGAGGACCTTGCCTTCCTTGTCTTTGTCCTTGCCGGCGATCACACGGACCATATCATCTTTCTTTATTTTCAATGATGGCATGTTTTCATTTCCTCCTATAATACTTCCGGAGCGAGAGAAACGATCTTCATAAACTGTTTCTCACGAAGCTCACGGGCAACCGGCCCAAAGATACGCGTTCCCTTCGGAGTGTTGTCCTCCTTCAGGATGACTGCCGCGTTTTCGTCGAATTTGATATAGGAGCCGTCTTTGCGGCGGGCGCCCTGGACGGTACGAACGACAACAGCCTTAACGACGTCGCCTTTTTTTACAAGGCCGCCTGGTGTCGCGTCCTTAACGGCTGCGACGATGGTATCTCCGATATGGGCATATCTTCTCTTGGAACCGCCCATGACACGGATGCAGAGGATTTCCTTCGCACCGGTATTATCGGCGACTTTCAGTCTGCTTTCCTGCTGTATCATGTTCCTATCCTCCTGCTTCTTTACTTCGCTTTTTCGACTATGGAAACGAGTCTCCAGCGTTTGTCTTTGGAGATAGGTCTTGTCTCCATTACCTTAACGGTATCGCCGATGCCGCATTCGTTCTTCTCGTCGTGTGCCTTCAGTTTGTATGTCTTCTTCACGATCTTTTTGTAAATCGGATGCTGCACATGGTCTTCGATCGCTACGACAATCGTCTTATCCATCTTGTCGCTGACGACTTTGCCGACGCGGGTCTTTCTGAGGTTTCTTGCTTCTGCCATTTGTTATGCCTCCTTTGCAGCATTCGACTGCTCTGCGATCACGGTCTGAATCCTTGCGATGTTTCTGCGGACCGCCTGAATTCTCGAGGTGTTGTCCAGCTGATTCGTCGCATTCTGGAAACGCAGGTTGAAAAGTTCTTTCTTTGCGGAGACCAGTTCCTCACTCAGCTCTGAAGCCGATTTGTTTCTCAGATCATCCAGATATTTGCTTGACTTCATTCGTGATCACCGCCTTCACTCGCTGCAGCTTCCGCCGCAGTTACTTTTGCAGCCCCTGCTTCAGCCTCTTTGGCTGCAGCCTTTGCTGCTGCTTTCCTTTCCGGCTCGCCGAGAGCTTTCTCGACCTGTTCTTTCGAGCAGATCTTGCATGTGCACGGAAGTTTGTGCATTGCAAGACGGAGAGCTTCCTGTGCGTCTGAATCGGAAACATCGCCGATTTCAAAAAGAACGCGTCCCGGTTTGACAACAGCTACCCAGTATTCCACGGATCCTTTTCCGGAACCCATACGGGTTTCAGCAGGTTTCGCCGTTACCGGCTTATCCGGGAAAACATCGATCCAGACCTTGCCGCCTCGTTTGATGTAACGCGTCATGGCGACACGGGCTGCCTCTATCTGATTGGATTTGATCCAGCAGGGTTCCGTTGCAATCAGTCCGTACGTACCGTATGTGATGCGGGTGCCTCTTCCCGGCTTACCCTTCATCGATCCGCGCATCTGTTTCCTGCGTTTCACTCTTTTAGGCATTAACATTTTGATCGCTCCCTTCCTTACGGGCTCCCTTGGCAGGAAGTACTTCACCGTTATAGATCCAGGCTTTTACGCCTACTTTTCCGTACTGTGTGTCCGCTTCCGCGAAGCCATAGTCGATATCCGCACGAAGCATCTGCAGCGGGATGGTTCCTTCGCTGTAGGATTCCTTGCGTGCCATGTCGGCGCCGCCCAGACGTCCGGAAACCATCGTCTTGATTCCCTTGGCACCGGAGCGCATGGTTCTCTGCATCGTGGACTTCATAGCCCGGCGGAAAGAAATACGGTTCTCAAGCTGAAGGGCGATGTTTTCTGCAACCAGCTGTGCATCGCGGTCCGGTCTCTTGATTTCCTTGATGTCGACGATCAGCTTCTTGTCCAGCATTTTTGCCAGATCCTTCTTCAGATCTTCGATATCTTTTCCGCCCTTGCCGATGACAAGACCCGGCTTAGCCGTGTGGATCGTGATCTTGACACGATCGGAAGCACGTTCAATCTCAATCTTGGGAACGCCCGTGCTGTAAAGTTTTTTCTTCAGGTATGTACGGATCTTGTAGTCCTCTACGAGGTAGTCTGCAAAATTCTTATCTGCATACCATTTGGAATCCCAATCTTTAATGATACCGACCCTGAGGCCGTGCGGATTAACTTTCTGTCCCATCTTAGCCCTCCTTATTTCTCATCCAGTACGATTGTCAGGTGGCTGGATCTTTTCAGGATCCTGTATGCCCTGCCCTGTGCTCTCGGCTGGATACGTTTCAATGTCGGTGCCTGACCCGCGTAGCATTCCGCGATATAAAGATTGGCTTTGTTCATACCGTTGTTGTTTTCCGCGTTGGCGATTGCCGATTCCAAAAGCTTCTTTAAAACCCTTGAAGCATAACGGGGATTATAGGTAAGGATGCCGAGCGCAGACTCAACGTCCTTGCCGCGGATCGCATCCAGAACGAAGCATGCCTTCTGTACAGGAATTCTTGCATAAGAAAGCTTCGCGGACGGCCTTGTCTCCCGGTTGCTGTCATTTCTTTCCCGCTTAATTTGGGATCTATGTCCTTTTGCCATGAGTTATCTCCTTTCGAACCTTTCCTTATGCCTGTGCGGATGCATCCGCTGCCGGTGCTGCCGCCGGTGCTGCTGCTGCAGCTGCCGGTGCCGCTGCGCCGACGCCTGTCTTGACTTCCCCTGCCGCCTTGCTGCCGTGGCCGTGGAAGTTTCTGGTGACGACGAACTCTCCGAGCTTATGACCGACCATATCCTCCGTTACATAAACCGGGACATGTCTTCTTCCGTCATATACCGCAAATGTATGGCCCACAAAACTCGGGAAGATTGTGGAGCGGCGGGACCATGTCTTGATGACTGTCTTGCTGCCTGCAGCGTTCAGGGCATCTACTTTTTTCAGCAGGCTCTGATCTGCGAACGGGCCCTTCTTTAAAGAACGTGACATTCTTACTCCTCCTTATTTCATGGCCGAAGCGGCATTCTTGCCGTTTCTTCTTCTTACGATATATTTGTTGGACTGTTTCTTGTGCTTTCTGGTCTTAAGTCCAAGTGCAGGCTTGCCCCACGGAGTGCATGGTCCCGGACGTCCTACCGGTGCCTTGCCTTCGCCGCCGCCGTGCGGATGGTCATTCGGATTCATGACGGAGCCGCGGACTGTCGGACGGATTCCCATGTGTCTCTTGCGTCCTGCTTTTCCGATATTGATCAGGTTGTGATCGCCGTTGCCTACGATGCCGATTGTTGCGCGGCAGTTCAGCGGAACCATTCTCATTTCACCTGACGGAAGACGAAGCGTTGCAAAGTTTCCTTCCTTCGCCATCAGCTGTGCTCCGTTGCCGGCTGCACGGACCATCTGGCCGCCCTGGCCTTTGCGAAGCTCGATGTTGTGCACCATGGCGCCGACCGGGACTTTGGAAAGCGGGAGGCAGTTGCCTACACGGATTTCCGCATCTTCTCCGTCCATGACCTTGCTGCCGACCTTCAGGCCGTCCGGTGCGAGGATGTAAGCTTTCACGCCGTTTGCGTAGCAGATCAGTGCGATGTTTGCACTTCTGTTCGGATCGTATTCAATTGACTTGACAACTGCCGGAATTCCGTCCATCGTATTTCTCTTGAAATCGATGACTCTGTATTTCCTTCTGCAGCCGCCGCCGCGATGGCGTGTCGTGATTCTGCCCTGGTTGTTTCTGCCCGAATTCTTCTTCAGTTCTTCGGTAAGTGATCTTTCCGGTGCCTTACTCGTGATCTCCGTAAAGTCGGAGCCCGTCATATTCCTTCTGGACGGTGTGTAAGGCTTATAAGTCTTGATTGCCATTACTTTCTCCTTTACCTGCGTTTTTTATCACGCTGCTCTGCGTATAGTTGTCAGGGAATTACAGTCCGTTGAAGATTTCAATATCCTTGCTTCCCTCAGTAAGGGCGACGATTGCTTTCTTTCTCTTAGCCGTCATGCCCTGCGTGCGTCCGCGGCGTTTCAGCTTGCCCGGGACTGTCACGGTATTGACGCTCTTGACCTTCACGCCGTCGAACATCTTCTCGACTGCTTCTTTGATCTGCGTCTTGGTTGCATCCGGATGAACGTAGAAGGTGTATTTCTTGTCGCTCATCTCCGACATGCTCTTCTCTGTTACGACCGGTTTGAGGATTACGTCGTAATATTTAACGTCTGCCATTATGCGTATACCTCCTCAATCGATTCCACCGCATCCTTCGTCAGGATGAGCTTCTTATATTTCATGACGTCATATACGTTGATCGTGTTGCTCGGGATCATCATGATGTCCGGTAAGTTCCTTCCGGAGAGAACGACGTTCCTGTCATTTCCCTTCGTGACGACCAGAGCCTTGTCTGCCTTGAGTGCCGCAAGAACTTTTACCATGTTCTTTGTCTTGACTGCATCGAAAGAAAGCTTGTCAAGGACGATCAGGTCATTGTCCTGGACCTTGGCAGTCAGGGCTGAAAATAAAGCTGCCCTCTTTTCTTTCTGATTCATCTTAAAGGAATAATCTCTCGGGACCGGGGCGAAAATCATGCCGCCGCCTTTCCACTGTGCTGCGCGGATGGAACCCTGTCTTGCATGTCCGGTTCCCTTCTGTCTCCACGGTTTTCTTCCGCCGCCGGAGACTTCATGACGCGTCTTTGCTTTCTGTGTTCCCTGGCGCATATTTGCCAGATGAAGCACAACAGCCTGATGTACTAAATGACTCTTGATCGGAGCGCCGAAGATTCCGTCTGCAAGATCAATCTTGCCGACCTCCTGGCCTTCCATATTGAAAACTGATACCTCAGCCATCTGTCTTGTCCTCCTTCCGGGTATTAGTCAACCGTCTTGACGGTTTCTTTAATCGTTACGTAAGCTTTCCTTGATCCTGGCACAGCACCCTTGACAAGCAGCAGATTCTTCTCGGCATCCACGCGGACAACCGTCAGATTCTGGATGGTGATCTGCTTGCCGCCCATGCGGCCCGGCATTCCCTTGCCCTTGTAAACACGGCTCGGGTCGGAAGAAGTTCCGTTAGAACCCTGATGACGATGGAATTTGGAACCATGCTTCATCGGTCCTCTGTGCTGTCCGAGACGCTTGATCGCGCCCTGGAAGCCCTTGCCTTTGGAAACAGCCGTCGCATCGATACGGTCGCCGGCAGCGAAGATATCCACTTTAATTTCCTGTCCCGGCTTATAATCGGATGAATTCTCAAAACGGAATTCACGGACAAGCCTCTTTACGGAAGTTCCGGCTTTGTCAAATACGCCTTTTTCTGCTTTGCTCACGAGTTTCTCGCGGACATCGTCAAATCCGACCTGAACGGCATCGTAACCGTCATGATCTGCGCTCTTGACCTGCGTAACAACGCACGGTCCTGCGGAAAGCACGGTAACCGGGGTCAGAAGACCGCTCTCGTCAAAGACCTGGGTCATGCCGACCTTCTTTGCAAGTATTGCTTTTTTCATGAATCTTTTTCCTCCTTACAGCGGATTGCATTTTCTGCAATCATTCTAAATTGGTTTACTTGTTCTTCATCTTGATGTCGACGTAAACGCCGGCAGGCATTTCCAGATGAGTCAGCGCATCGACCGTCTTCTGGGTCGGTGCCTGGATGTCAATCAGCCTCTTGTGAGTTCTCTGTTCGAACTGTTCACGGGAATCCTTGTACTTGTGAACAGCACGCAGGATCGTGACTACTTCCTTTTTAGTAGGAAGCGGAACCGGTCCGCTGACGGTAGCCCCGTTCTTCTTCAGAGTCTCGATGATCTTTGCCGCAGACGCATCCACGAGCGTGTGATCATATGCCTTGAGTGTGATTCTCATTACCTGACTTGCCATAAAAAAAGTCGCCTCCTCTTCGCACCTCTACAGTACGACAAGCGGTGACTGCACACATCTCCGTGCGTGTCCTTACAACTCGCACAAAATATCCGCCGGTAGGCGGACTGCACAGTGACTTGTCGCCAGTTTCCTAACATGACTTTCGCTCCACGGAGATACCTGCATAAATGCAGCAACTTCACGCTTCATCGCTATCATGTCACAGCATGAATCAGTATACACGAAACCCCCTGCCTGGGCAAGGGGTTTTTCAAAAAAATTGTTCTTTTTTTAAAACAATCGTTTTTTTTACAAAAGATCAGAAAAATCCACCAGGGAAGTGCCTGTAACCGGATCCTTCATGACCGGCGGCTCCGGGTTCCCGGACTTGACTGCCTGATCCAGGATTTCCTCCAGCGTCATCCTCTGTACCGGCACAAACGCGCTTCCTTCCTGCTGCGGCTGTCCGTCTGTTTCCGGCTCCCCCGCATCCGGCTGTACCGGACTTGGCTGTACCGCATTCGGCTGCACCATGCCTGGCTGTGCCGGGCTTGGCTGTGCCGTACTTGACTGTACCGCATCCGGCTGCACCGTGCCTGGCTGTACCGGGCTTGGCTGTGCCGCATCCGGCTGTGCCGTACTTGGCTGTACCGGGCTTGGCTGTGCCGTACTTGGCTGTGCCGCATTCTGCTGCAACGCGCCTGACTGTGCCTGGCTTGGCTGTGCCGCTTTCTGCGTCATCGGTTCCTGTGCCGGCTTCTGCGTTCCGGATGCATTCCGGGATTCGCGTCCCGGCTCAGACGAAAGGTCTTCCCTTCCGGAAAAAGCATTCTGAAGCTTCGACGCAAAGGATTCGCTTTCCGGTTCCGTTTCCGTCCCCGCTGCGTCTCCCGATGCTTCCGCACCTGCCGGGACTGCCGCAGCTGCCGTCACTGCCGCACCTGCTTCACCGGCATCTTCCGAACCGGCGGCAGCATTCTCTTTTAAGCCTGCCGCTTCCCGGATCAGCCCTGTATCGATGGCATGCGTATCAATCTGCGGCAGATCCTTGGTATCTTCCTTCATGAACTGTGAAACCGAAGCGGCCGTTTCCTCTGCCGTTCCGTCTATGGAAGCATTCTTCCCCGCTTCCGCCGACTCTCCCGTCAGTTTGTCCGATTCTGCCATATTGGCCTGGACGGCCCCGACGGTTTCATCCGCCGCATGGTCCGCTTCCTGAACCGGAGTGCCGCGCTTCTTCGCAGCCTTTTCTTCCAGCCTGGCATTTCTGGCATCTTCCTTAGCCTGTTCCTTTTCGGCCTTCAGACGTGCCTTCTGTTCTTTTTTAGTCAGAGGCTTTTCATCCTCTTCGCTTTCGTCCTCTTCCTCGGGAACTTTTTTCCAGAGTTCGGAAAGGATGAAGAGAATGATCATGAACAGCACGACAAGCGCAATGATGATGATGCCTTCCATGCTGTGCATCGCGACGATCACATAGCCGATATACGGAACCGTGATGATCACTTTCGAAACGCTGTTTCTCAGCGTGATCTCCTGCGATGACGCCGTCCTGTCCATCGCATTGACGACCTGGTACTTGCCGCTTGTATAATCTCCCGACTGGATGATGTAGGCGTAAGTCTCCGCGTCGGATTCCTTCAGGATTTCATTTCCCTGCACAAGGTTGGCAACGGCGATATCCTTTGAATAAGTAATCGAACCCATCGGCAGGTTGGTGTCCATGGTTTCGGTATCGACGATGGTCGTCGTAATCCCGCAGAGCGGCGGTACCAGGATCGCCACGGCGACCAGGATCGCGCAGACCAGGAATAAATTCACGATGATTTTCAGAAATTTCGACATTGCAGTCTCCTTACAGCTTGATTCATGCACCCATTTTAGCATCGAAATCAGAATCTGTACATATCTTTTTCTTTTTTTCACCGGCGATGCTATAATGAAAACATCAACTGCAGGAGGCACCGATGGACGCCGAAATCAAGACCATAGAAGATCTTTCCCTGAATGCCTGGCCTTCTCACCAGATGCAGATGTATGACGGCTGGATACTCCGCTTTTCCTATTTCTATACATACCGCACGAACTGCATCGAGCAGATCGGCCCTTCCCTCATTCCTTACGCAAGGAAGATTGATTACTGCGAGGAAGTCTACCGGAGATGGAAGACGCCCTGCATTTTCAAGATTTCGCCCGTGACCGATCCGGCATTGGAGAAGATGCTGCTCGCCCGCGGCTACACCGCCGGACGCAGCTTCGATGTCATGACCATGGACATCACGGATTTCACGAAGACTTCGGAAGTAAAGGTCCGGATCGAGAACCGCGTTTCCTATCAGTGGCTGGAAGGACTCTTCCGCCTGAAGAACACGACCGACATCATCCACCGGCGCATCGTGCCGTCCATGTATGACGCGATCCCCAAGGATGAGATTGCCGTCAGCATCGTAGAAAATGAAACCGTCCTCGCCACCGGTCTGGGCATCCTGGACCGCGACTACGTCGGGGTCTACGCAATCCATGTCGAAGACCAGTGCCGCCGCAGGCATTTCGGCCGTTCGATTGTTTCAACCATCCTGAACGAAGGAAGGAAGCACGGAGCAGAAAAAGCCTATCTGCAGGTCGTATCGGACAACGAACCTGCCAAGTCTCTGTACCGGAGTCTGGGCTTTTCAAAAAAATACGATTACCATTTCACGAGCAGGGAGGTTTGACATGTCATTTCTATGGTTTCTTTCAGAGGGGCGCAATCCTGTACTGGATGTCCTGATGCTTCTGATCAGCTACATCGGCACACCGTTCTGCGTTGTCGGCATCATCACGTGGTTCTACTACAATGTCAGCAAGAAAGCCGCCTACACCATCAGCTTCTCGTTCTACGCTTCCATGATTTTCTGCCAGGGTCTCAAGCTTGTCGTACGCATGCCCCGTCCCTGGCTCCTCGACTCCGCTTTTCAGCCGGTCCGGGCGGCCGTCTCCACAGCCGGCGGCTATTCCTTCCCGAGCATCCATACGAGCGGTTCGACGGCGCTCTATGTTTCACTGTGTTACTTCTATAAAGAAAAGAAGCCGCGCATCATCTGCATCGCCCTGCTGGCCCTGGTGGCTTTCTCGAGAATGTACCTGGGCTGCCATACGCCGCTCGATGTCTCGTTCGGCTTCCTGGCCGGCCTGGCATTTACGATATTCCTGTGCCGGTACTGGAACGAAGCAAAGGACAAGACGGCAACGGGGCTCTGGCTCTGCCTCATCATTTCCGCAGCGGCTGCCGTCCTGATCATCCTGGACGGCGTGCTGACCGCCAGTCAGGTCGTTGATTCCGTCAATGCCAAGGACGCTTTCGAAACCGCCGGCATTGCCCTCGGTTTTTCCATCGGCTTTTATATGGAGCGCAAAATCATCCGCTTTAAAAATGAGGCGCCGCTTCTCCGGAAAATCTTGCGCTTTGCCGTCGGCATCGGAGTCGCTCTCGGAATCGAGTTCGGAATGAAGGCCTTTTCCGGAACCAGCTTCCTGCTTCTGACGCTCCGGTATTTCCTGATGCTTCTGTGGCTGTCCGGAATCTGGCCGTATCTTTTCACGAAGAACGAAAAGCTGCATGCCCTGTTTGCATAAAGGAATTCTCCTCAGGGAAATAAGCCTTTTCCGCAAAAAACACCCATCCTCCGAAATGAGGATGGGTGTTTCATTTTCTGCTTTCTCTTTGCAGCGGCCTGTCAGCTGGCCTGCGTCAGGTAAGCTTCGATTTCCTTCATTGCCTCTGCTTCATCCGCGCCGTCGGCACTGACCATGACTTCATCTCCGGAATCCAGTCCCAGAGCCATGACCCCCATGATGCTCTTTGCATTCATGGACTTATTGTTCAGTGCGATTTCCACCTTGCTGCTAAACTGACTGGCCACCTGTACCAGCATGGCTTCCGGCCGGTTTTCCATTCCCCTGTTCAGTCGAACCAGGATTGATTTCTTCGTCATTGATTCCTCCTCTTCCTTGCTCTTCCTTCCGTTTCTCCCGCATCCGGCCGGCATATTCCGACAGCTTGCGGAGCCTGTGATTCACTCCGGATTTTCCGACTTTCGGTTTCAGCTGATTTCCGAGCTCCGTCAGGGAAGCATCCGGAAAGAGAAGCCGCACCTCTGCCATTTCACGCAGCACCGGTGAAAGTTCCGAAAAACCTTCGTGATCCCGGATGAACCGGATGTCTTCCGTCTGCCGCAGGGAGGCAGTTACCGTCTTATTGAGGTTGGCCGTCTCGCAGTTGACCTTGCGGTTCACGGTTCCCCTCATTTCACGGATAATCCGGATATTCTCCAGATTCATCAGGGAAAGATTTGCTCCCATCAGGCCGAGCATCTCGACAATCTGGGCGCCTTCTTTTAAATAGACGACGTATGCCTTTTTCCGAAGCACCGTCTTGGCATCCAGCCCGTACCCGCAGATCGTATCCTGCACCGTCCGGGCAGCTGCACGGTTCGGACAGGCAATTTCCAGATGATAATACTTTTCCGGGGCACTGATCGAACCACCGGACAGAAAGGCACCCCGCAGATAAGATCTCCTGCAGCAGTCCATCGAAAGAAGCATCTGATGGCTCACTGCCTTGTTTATCCGCATAGCCTCGCCCGGATCGTCGATCCTGATCAGGCAGCCCGGCGTCTTTCGCGGGCCCCTGTTTCCGACGGCTGAAAACTCTACGCCTATATTAAATGCTTTGTTTAAGATTGTAAAGACTTTTCTTGCCAGCGCAGGGTTCTCCGTATAGAGGAGGATTCTTTCATTTCCGGAAGAATCCTCTGCGGTTTTTCCTGCAATGGCAAGGATTCCCGCAATTTCCGCCATGCGGCAGTGACGCGCCTCCGGCATCACGCGCGTGAGTTCATCCTTGACGTCGCCGGAAAATGACATTTTCTCTCCCCCTTTACGGTGCTTTCCGGATCGTATCTTTTTCGAGGTCACGGTGCACGATCTTCAGGCCGTAATCCCGGTTTCCGGAAAGCCTTTCAAAAACGGCGTTAGCCAGCATGACGGAGCGGTGCCGCCCGCCGGTGCAGCCGATGGAAATCACCAGCTGATGCTTGCCTTCCTCCACATAATGCGGAATGAGGAATTTCAGCAGGTCGTCCAGCTTATCGATGAATTCGTGCGTCTGCGGGAAGCCGTTCAGATAATCGATGACCTCCGGATCATTTCCCGTCAGGGGACGCAGCGATTCGATGTAATAGGGATTCGGCAGGAACCGCACGTCGAAGACCAGGTCCGAATCCGTCGGAATGCCGTACTTGAATCCGAAGGAAAGGATCGTGATATACAGATTGCGGAACGTCTGGTCCCGGACAAAAATGCGCTCGACTTCCTTTTTGAGTTCCTTTGTCAGCAGGTGGCTCGTATCGATGATATAGTCGGCTTTCTTTTTCAGGAATGCCAGCTTCTTTCTTTCCAGCGCGATTCCGTCCTCGACCCTTCCTTCGGGCCCGGACAGCGGATGCGTCCTCCGCGTCTCCTGGTATCTCTTGATCAGGACGTCGTCCGAAGCATCGAGAAACAGGATCTCGTATTTGATTCCGATCGCGTCGATTTCCTTCAGCACGTCTTCCATCCGGTCCAGGGCCAGGCCGCTGCGGATGTCGATTCCGATGGCAAACCGGTTGATTTCCGAATTGGCTCCGTCGAGGGAGATCTGTGCGAATTTTCCGATCAGCATGACCGGAAGGTTGTCCACGCAGAAATATTCCGCATCTTCCAGGAATTTCAGTGCCGTACTTTTTCCGGCGCCGGACATGCCGGTAACAATCACAAACTTCATGCCTGCTCCTCTTCTGCTTCAGAAATCACCGAGAGTCCTTACTTCCGGTTCGAGACGTACGTGTTCCTTTTCAAAAACGGTTTCCTGCACGAGGGAAATAAGACTGCGCACATCGGACGCGGTGGCATTTCCCGTATTCACGATGAACCCGCAGTGTTTTTCCGATACCTGCGCTCCGCCGACACGTGCTCCGCGGAGTCCCGCGTCCATGATCAGCTTGCCTGCAAAATATCCTTCCGGCCTTTTGAAAGTCGAGCCGGCGCTGGGCATTTCCAGCGGCTGCCTGTTCTGGCGGCGCATGCGCAGATCGTCCGACTTCCGGCGGATCTCTTCCGCATCGCCTGCGGAAAGGGAGATTTCTGCGGAAAGGACAAGGAAGCCTCTGTCCCGGACGATGCTGGTCCGGTACCCGAAAGCCAGTTCCGATGCCGGAAGAGTGTTTTCATTTCCCGATGCATCCAGAACCGTGATCTCAGAAATGACGTCCTTCATTTCTCCGCCGTAGGCTCCGGCGTTCATGAAGACTGCGCCGCCCAGCGTGCCGGGGATTCCTCCCGCGAATTCAAAACCGGCAAGCGACGCTTCCAGCGCCCTGGAGGCGATGGCGGAAAGAAGGGCACCGGCCTCGGCTCGGACCGTATTCCCGTTCACTTCGATGCGGCTCATATTGCGGGCGACCTGGATGACGGCCCCGCGGTATCCGCTGTCCGATACCAGAAGATTGGATCCGTTGCCCATGATGAAATACGGGATGCTAAGATCGCGGCAGGCGGAAAGCAGCTGCTTCATTTCCTGCACCGTATCCGGCACCAGGAAATAATCCGCCGGCCCGCCGATCCGGAAAGTCGTATGCTGTTTCATGGGCTCGTCCGTATAGACGCCGCCCGGTATGATCTGTGTGAAAATGTCTTTTGGTTCCGGCATATCTGTTTCCTCCAGCAGAGTCTTTTATCATCATAGCACATTCTTCTCTGCGATTGCATTCATTTTCCCGCTCTGCTATACTCACTTTAATAGCTGCGGAAAGGAGCCCGTATGAATTTTCAAGGTTTTTTCGATCCGGACAATAAACTCTGGAGTGCTCTTTCCAGATTTCTGGATATCCTTCTCATCAATGTTCTGACCGTCCTGTGCTCTGTTCCGGTCATTACGGCCGGGGCGGCTTTCTCTGCCGGCTGGCGTGACATGATGAAGGTGACTGCAGGAGCCCAGACCTACACCATCAAAGGCTATTTCACAGCCTTCCGTGATAATTTCAAAAAAGCGACCCTGCTCTGGCTGATCGTGCTGGCCGCCGGCCTGGTCACGGCAGGCGATATTTATTTTACCTTTACGGTTGAGGCAAATACCGCTGTCTATATCCTGCGGTATCTTTTCTACGTCGTCGCGATCCTGGTCGCCTTTGTCTGCCTCTGGGTTTTCCCTCTGACCGTCACTTTCGAAAACACCATTCCGGAGACTCTGAAGAATGCGCTTCTGATGTCCATCCGCCACCTGCCGTGGACCTTCCTCATGCTTCTGATCTGGGCCGCTCCGTGGCTTATGGTGTTCCTGACAAACATGGCCCTGCTTCCGTATGTCGCAACCTTCATGATCTTTTTCGGCTTCGGACTGGAGATTTTCATCTGCTCCTTCATCTTCAGGCATCTCTTTAAGAATTATATGCCGGACGATTCTTCCGGCGATGAAAATGAAGATGCCGGCTGACTCCAGCCGGCATTTCCGTATCCCTTATTCCCTCTGAAATTTACTGGCCGTTGGCGTCTCCGTTGTCCGCTGCCGTATCCTGGGCTGCCGCATCCTGAGCCGCCGCATCCTCTGCCGCCGTATCCTGAGCTGCCGTATCCGCTGCAGCCGCATCCGCCGCTGCCGTGTCTGCCGCTGCCGTGTCTGCCGCTGACGAATCCGGAGCAACCGTTTCCGGAGCCACTTCCTGTGCCGTGATATCGGAAGACGTATCGGCCGAAGCCGTCTGCGCTGCTGCTGCCGAATCCCCTGAAGCCGTGCCGCTCAGATACGTCTGGGCATTCTCCGCCTTCTTCGTTCCGGGGAAGAGCGTGATGATCGCCTGGAAGTTCACATCCGCGCTGGCCGTATCGCCGCTCAGGCGGTACGAATGCGCAAGATAATTCAGGATGTCATAATCCGAGGAGTCGATTTTCTTGGCCGCCTCAAGATTCGTAATGGCTGATGCATAATCCTGCTTGTTGAATGCCGCAATGCCGGCAGCCTTGTACTGCGCCAGCAGCGTCGAGCTCACCTGCGGATAAATGTTGTCGTAGACAGCCTTTGCCTCAACGGTCAGAAGACTCGTGTCAATCGAAGCCAGGGCATTGGACGCGACGTCGAACTGCTGATTGTTCAGGGCATTGACAGCCTTGAGCAGATTCAGATAGGCATTCGCCTTGTTGTTCGCTTCATCAATCTGGTTGTTCGCCGTGGTGACCGTATCCTGATCCGAAGCAATCTGCTGGTTGAGGCGTTCGATTTCTGCCGTCTGCGTCGACATCTGGCTGCTGTACTGCGTGACTTTACCATTTGCTTCCTGATTGATCGTCTGCGTGCGCGCCGGCATGAACAGGAACCAGACGCAGGCTGCACCGATGAGGATGCCCAGGGCAATGTTCAGGATCGTCATTCCGACCGAAGTATCGCGGAAGGCAGGCGGCTGAATGACCGCGTCTCCCGAAACCTTCTCTTCCCCCATGTCCGCATCCGCCGCCTCGCGGTTTTCCGCAGGATGGTTTCCCCATATGGAGAATCTCGGTTCCAGAGTCGTCGCCGTTCCCGTCTGCTCGTCGACTTCCCTTAAGAAGCGCAGCGTCGTGGTGTTCGTCTTGTCGATCCGGATGGCCTTCTTCAGAAGCTTCCTGGCTTTCTCGTACTCCGCTTTCCGGATATACAGAAGGGCCAGCAGATGATATCCCTTAATCAGCTTCGGGTTCTGCGCAAGAATCTTTTTCAGCTGGATTTCGGCGACATCTTCATTTCCCTTGTTGCAGTTGTCCAGGGCAATGTTGTATTTCTTGATAGTCTGGTTGATGATGTCGAGACGGTTGGCATCCTTCTGAAGATTCTCGATATATTCAGAAGCAATATTTTCCTCCGGCTGGATGTTCTTGGAAATGACCCATTCCGAAAGGGCGGAAACGACTTCTCCCGTCTCGAAATAAACCAGTCCCAGAAGGTTTCTTGCCGGTACATTCAGCTTATTGAATTTCAGGCTCCGCTTCAGCATGTCGATCGAGCCGGACAGATCGCGGATCTGCGCCTTCTCGAGTCCCTGGTTGTAATAGAGTCCCGACAGCACGATGGCCTGCTTCTGAACCGATACGTCACAGCCGCATTTCGGGCAGTAGGCGGATTCCGTCAGTTCGGCGCCGCAGTTCATACATCTCATAAGGTTTTAATTCCTTTCGCTGACGGATGTTTCCTTCAGCATTTCCTTGAGGATATCGATGACATCGGTCAGGTCGCGCGAATAGATGGCGCCTTCCGCTTCGTCCACGTCAAGACTCGGCTTGAATTTTTTCAGTTCCTCATCATAATTGATCATTTTTTTCACTCCTTAAAAGCTCTTTGATGCTGCCGGCCAGATAAAGGCTCCCGATGCAGAACAGCATCCGGTCTTCCCTTCCGGACACGGCATGCCGGAACGCTTCCTGCATGTCCGGCACCGAGGTGACATCCTTAACTCCGCTGCTCCGGAAAATGAAACTGAGCTCGGAAGCATCCACCTTCCGTGAACCTTCGACGGAAGCAGTCGTGACCCGTACAGGATGCAGTCCTTCGGCAAGCATGCGGATCATTTCGGCATACTCTTTGTCGGAGACCGCCGCAAAAAGCAGATCGACCTTCCGGCCTTCCGAAAGGATCTTTGCTGCCCGGATGAATTCCGCCGTCCCGTCGGCATTATGTGCCCCGTCTATGTAGACATCCCTGAGCACTTCCTCCATGCGTCCTTCCCATACCATCTTCCGGATGCCCGAAGCAATCACCTCTTCCGAGAGGACTGAAAACTTCTCGGGACAGGTTTCACGAAGTTTCCGGGCTGCAAAACAGGCAAGGGATGCGTTCCGCACCTGATAAGGCGCGGGAGAAGGTACCGTCAGAAAAGCACTTTCATCATAACTGCCGGTTATTGAAAAATCAATGCCGGAGCGGCTGTTTTTTAAAATTTTATACTTGTCCGAAGTGACCGGAAAGGCCGGCGCGTGCTTCTTTTTTGCCGTTTCTTCAATCACCGCGGCGGCCCCGGGAACATCCCCGTCATAGACGACCGGAACCCCCGTGCAGATGATGCCCGCTTTTTCTGCGGCGATTTTTTCAATCGTATCCCCCAGGATGCTCATGTGGTCGAGACTGATTTTCGTAATGACGCACAGATACGGATACTCGATCACGTTCGTCGCATCGAGCCTTCCCCCCAGCCCTGTTTCCAGGACCGCGGTCTGAACGCCCGCCTCGGCAAAGATCACCATGCCCATCAGGAAAAGAAATTCAAAATATGTCGGGCAGCCCTCAGCCGTCTTTTCCATTTCCCGGGAAATGTCCCGGACCCGGTAGAAGGCGGAGCAGAAAACTTCTTCCGTGATCTCTTCGCCGTCGATGCGGAAACGCTCCTTCATCGTGACCAGATGCGGAGAGGTAAAGAGCCCGCAGCGGATGCCTCCCTCTTTCAGGACGGAGGCAAGAAAAGCACAGACGGATCCCTTGCCGTTGGTGCCGGCAACATGGACCGCCCGGAATTTACGGTCCGGGCGTCCGAGTTTCTCCAGGCACTCTCCGGTATAGGAAAGGCTGTGCTTCGTCGTGAATTTCCGAAGCTCGTCGATATAGTCGCAGGCTTCTTTATACTCCGTACGCATTGAGCTGTTCGGTGAGCTTCTGCTTCATCGCCCTGTACTTGACCAGTTTGTCCTGTTCTTCCTTTACCTTTGCCGCCGGTGCCTTGTTCAGGAAATTCGGATTGCCGAGCATTCCTTCGGAACGCCTGATCTCCGCATCCATTTTTTTGCTCTCGGCACTGAGGCGTGCAATTTCCTTATCGCGGTCCACCAGTTCTTCCAGCGGGATATAAGTCGTTGCGGTGGAAGTGACAATGGATACCGCATCGGAAGCAATCCCGGTCTTATCGCTGTGCACCTCGACCGAGCTGGCAAATCCCAGCCGGTTCAGGCATGCGAAGGTTTCCTTGATGGTCCGGAAATCTTCGCAGGATTTCTCACTGTTTCCGACAATGATCAGTTCCGTCTTCGTAGTCGCCGGGACATTCATCTGCATGCGGACATTGCGGATGCCTTTGATGACTTCCTCGAACTGCATCACTAAAGACTCATCTTCCGGATCATTTCTGTCTTCCCGGTAGACAGGCCATGAGGCCTTCATGATGGTTTCCTCTTCCGGATGAAGCGTGCAGAAAATCTCCTCCGTGATGAACGGCATATACGGATGCAGAAGCTTGAGAGCATCGGTCAGCACATTCGTCAGCGTCCAGACCGCGGCATCTGCCGAAGCCTTGTTTTCTTCCCGTGCCGCAAGACGCGGCTTGACGATCTCGATATACCAGTCGCAGAATTCATCCCACAGGAAATCGTGGATCTTCTGGACCGCAATGCCGAGTTCGTATTTGTCCATGTTTTCGGTTACTTCCTTCGTAACCGTATTGATCCTCGAAAGGATCCAGCGGTCGGAAGGCAGGAAATCCTTCTCATCCGGTTCGTCTATCTTCTCATCCGGCATGTTCATCATGATAAAGCGGGAAGCGTTCCAGACCTTGTTGGCAAAGTTCCGGCTCGTCTCGACCTGCTCCCAGTAGAAACGCATGTCGTTTCCGGGTGCATTGCCGGTCATCAGCGTCAAACGGAGCGCATCCGCACCGTACTTGTCGATGACTTCCAGAGGATCGATGCCGTTGCCGAGGGACTTGCTCATTTTCCTGCCCTGTGAATCACGGATGAGACCGTGGATCAGGACATGGTGGAACGGACACTTGCCGGTCTGCTCGATTCCCGAGAAGACCATGCGGATGACCCAGAAGAAAATGATGTCGTATCCGGTCACGAGGACGTCGGTCGGATAGAAATATTCCATCTCCGGCGTTTTGTCCGGCCATCCCAGCGTGGAGAACGGCCACAGTGCCGAACTGAACCAGGTGTCCAGCGTATCCGGATCCTGATCGAATTCCGTGCCGCCGCAGTCCGGGCACTTGTCCGGCATCTCCGCCGCCACGACCATCTTTCCGCAGTGCCTGCAGTAATAGGCGGGAATCCTGTGTCCCCACCAAAGCTGTCTGGAAATGCACCAGTCATGGATGTTGTTCAGCCAGTTCATATAGATCTTGTCAAAGCGTTCCGGCACGAACGTAAGGTCTCCGTCTTCCAGAGCCTTCACCGCGCCTTTCGCCATCTCGTCCATCTTCACGAACCACTGCTGCTTGATCATGGGTTCGACCGTCGTCCCGCAGCGGTCATGCGTTCCGACGGCATGGGTATGCGGAACCACTTTCACCAGAAGTCCCTGTTCCTTCAGTTCCTCGACCATGACTTTGCGCGCCTCGTAGCGGTCCATGCCCGCATACTTGCCACAGCGGTCGTTCATCGTCGCATCGTCATTCAGGATATTGATTTCTTCCAGATGATGTCTCTTGCCGACTTCGAAATCGTTGGGGTCATGGGCCGGCGTGATCTTCACGCAGCCTGTCCCGAATTCCTTGTCAACATACTCATCCGCGATGACCGGAATTTCACGGTCGGTCAGCGGAAGCTTCAGCGTCTTGCCGACCAGGTCCTTATAGCGCTCATCCGAAGGGTTCACGGCCACGGCCGTATCGCCGAGCAGGGTCTCCGGCCGCGTCGTCGCGATTTCCACGAAGCGTCCCTCTTCCCCGACGATCGGATAATTGATATGCCAGAAGAAGCCGTCCTGATCGACGTGCTCGACTTCCGCATCGGAAATCGTCGTCTGGCACACCGGGCACCAGTTGACGATTTTGGATCCCTTGTAAATGAAGCCTTTCTCATACAGCTTCAGGAAGACTTCCTGGACCGCACGGCTGCAGCCCTCGTCCATCGTGAAGCGTTCGCGGTCCCAGTCAGCCGAAGAACCGATGCGGTGAAGCTGATTGATGATCTTCCCGCCGTATTCTTTCCGCCAGTCCCAGCAGTATTTCAGGAATTCGTCACGGCCGATTTTCTCCTTGTCGATTCCCTGCTGCCTTAAATGCTCTGTCACCTTGACTTCCGTCGCGATGGCGGCATGATCCGTTCCCGGCTGCCACAGTGCCTCATATCCTTCCATCCGTTTCCAGCGGATCAGGATATCCTGCATCGTGTTGTCGAGCGCATGGCCCATGTGAAGCTGGCCGGTAATGTTCGGCGGCGGCATGACGATCGTGAACGGTTTCTTATCCGGGTTCACTTCGGCATGGAAATAGCCGTTCTCCATCCATTTCTTATAAAGTCGGTCCTCGATTCCCTTGGGATCGTAGGTCTTGGCAAGTTCTTTTTTCATTTCCCATCACCTCAAAAATAAAGCCTCCCCCCGAAAGGGGAGGCATTTGTTCCTTATTCTATTCTTCGGTCGCTGTACTGTCAATAACGTTTTCGTCCGCCGGAGCGTCCGTTCCGTTCTGCATGGAAAGCAGTTTCGTCTTCAGGTCGCCTTCCAGTTTCTGCAGTTCGACTTCGGCCTGCGCCCTCTTCTGCCTGCCGTCTTCCTGGATCTTCGACACTTCATCCAGCGTCGAGATCAGGGATTCATTCGTATGCTTCAGCGTCTCCATATCCACGATTCCTCTCTCGGAAGCCTGAGCGGTCTCGATGGTTGCCTGCTTCAGCTTGTCCGCATTCTGCGTCAGGAGCTTGTTCGTCATTTCCGTAACTTCATTCTCTGCCTTTGCCGCCCTCGTCGAATCTTCGATTCCCAGGGCCAGGACCATCTGGTTCTTCCACAGCGGGATCGTGTTGACCAGAGTCGACTGGATCTTCTCGGTCATCATCGTATCGTTGCTCTGGATCATCCGGATCTGGGGCGCTGTCTGGATCGAGACCATGCGCGTCAGCTCCAGGTCATGGACCTTCTTCTCGAAGCGGTTGATCTGCTCTTCCAGATCCCTTGCGGCCTGGGCATCTTCCGGAAGTCCGGAATCCTTGGCTTTCTTTTTCATGGCCGGCAGCTGGCTGCTCCTGACATCGTCAAGCTTCTTCTTGCCGGCCAGGATGTACATCGTCAGTTCCTTATAGTAGGCAAGGTTGTTCGCATACATCTTGTCCATCATGGCAACATCCTTCATGAGAAGGATCTGGTGCTGCTGGAGCGCGGAGGAAACCTTATCGACATTGACGGAAACCTTGTCGTATTTCGACTTCATCTCGGTGAGCTTCTTCTCGGGTTTCTTGAAGAGTCCGAAGAAGCCGCCTTCCGATTCCTTCTCCGCGTCAAAATCCTTCAGCGTTCCGATGACGCCGGTCAGCATGCTGCCGACCTCGCCGAGGTCGCGCGTCTTGACGCTTTCAAGTGCGGCATTGGAAAAATCCGCCATCTTCTTCTGTGTTCCGGCTCCGTACTGAAGAATGGAATTCGTATCGGAAAGGTTGATCTGCTTAGAGAAATCGGAGACCTGCTTCTTCTCCGTCTCACTCAGCATGCTGTCGTCGATGGCTGCGCCCTTGACGCTGGCGACCGCTGAAGATGCCGTCGTCTGCAGGTCCAGGGAAGCATCCGAACCGAAGGTCAGGGTCGGCGCAGAGGGCTCCGCTTCCATGAGGGAATCCGCCTCTCCTGCTGCCCCTTTCAGGCTGCTGTTCATTTCCTGTTCCGCACTGCTGAATGTCTGATCATCCATGTTTCCGTTCCTCCTTGTCGTTGCCGCTGTTTTCCGATTCCATTTCCTGATTCATTTTCCAGGTTCATTTTCTGATTCCGTTTTCTGATCCTGTTTCCCGATTCCGCTTTCTGATCCTGTTTCCCGGTTCCGTTTTATTTCCGCAGGGCTTCCGCCTTCTCTTTTTCCGTCCGGTCGATTTCCTTCTTCAGTTCATCCAGCGTCGGTCCTTTTTCCATGGAAGGCTGTGCCGCCTGCTTTTTCTTCATCTGCTCCAGGTCGTCCGGCGTAAGCCCGTCCTGCTTGAACATCGTCTTCATGACGGAAATGTCCGTCGAGACATCCATCGTCTTATCGCGGAAGAAACTGTCGAGCAGCTTTTCAAACGCATCGTTGATCGTATCGAGGGAATCCCGGATTTCCTTCTTGCCGGAAAGAATGTTTTCCCCCTGAATCGGCTGGGAATCCATTTCCTGATACGCATCGATCAGCTTCGTCGTTGTCGGCAGATAATAGTCCATGAACATATTCAGATTTGAGGCAAGCGACGGCTGCTTCCGCACCTGCGCGAAAATTTTCGTGACAATGTTTTCCATCCTGGAAAGCTTGCTGGAAACGTCTTCGTCCGCGATGGCGTCGTTGGCCTTCCGGATATGCCCGATGTAGGCATTGCCCTTCTCCAGGATCTGCCGGACGTCTTCGGAAAGACCTGCGTCCGCCGCCTGCGAACTTGCCTGCTCCCTTTTCAGGACTTCGGCATTCTTCACGGTTTCCTGGTACTGGCTGTAAAGCGCATCCGTGGCGATGAAGGTCGTTTCCTGCGTATCGAAATGACCCTGCCTGAACCAACCGCGCAGGATCATTTTCCGGATATCCCTGACCGCTGCCTTCGGGGATTTTCCGACTGCCTCCGCCAGTTCCCTGGTATCGGCATACATCCTGGTCCCGAGGATTTCCTTGTATCTTGCAAATCGCTGACAGTCTTTCGTGATGCCGGAACCGAAGGCGGTAAGAACTCCGCAGCCGGCAGCAAATATCAGAGGGATCATTCCGAGAAGCCTTCCGATGCCCCCGCCGATGATTCCCCAAAGGCCGAGGACAGCCGGCACGGCAAAGAGGACAACCCCCGCGATTCCGAAGCCGAACATCAGCTTCCCGCTCAGGGCGGAGGCTGTTCCGTAGTACGGATTCTGTACCTGGGGAGGTCTCTGCACAGCGCTGGCCGGCATTCCGTTTACATTGTTCCGGACGCCGCTTGCTGCGGCAGAATTCATCCCATTCGGGTTCGGAGCTCCGGCCGTGCTGCGCGGTGCAGACGAATAAGGCCTGCCTTCCATATGGCCGGCGCGGTAGCGGTTCCCCGTATACTGATTCTTCAGGGACTGATACAGATCCTGCGAGGATTCGGGCTTGAAAAGATCGCCGATGTTTTTTGCCATCGACGTGTAGTTCTTTGTCGACACCGCTTCATTGACGATGCTGAGGACCTTTTCAATTGTATCCATTCCGCCGTTATACTGACTCATTTCCCGGACTCCGTACCCTGCAAAGACGTATTGGCAAACTGCAACATCCTCACAGATTGAAGGCGATAATGCCTCCGATGATGAGAATATTCCCGAGCACCTTTTTCTTCGTGATCGGTTCACTGAAGAATTTCCAGCTCAGGATCACGACCCAGATGTTGCCGATGGTCTGCATCATGGCTGAATTCTGCAGCGTTACATTTTTGGAATAGGCATAAATATTCAGGAACATGCCAACGAACATCAGTCCGTACCCGACGATGACCTTGACATTGAGATATTCGCCGATAAAATTCTTATGCTCCTCCATTGCACTTTTCTTCAGGATGATCTGTGCAAAAGAAGCAATGGTTGCGGATAAAGCGACAAGAAGAATCCACCAGTTAACCTGCATCCTGATTCACCAGCAGCACGCCCGAGAAGACGATCAGAACACAGATGATGTTCTTCACCGACAGCATTCCTTCCCTGAAAATTAAAATCGACCACAGCATGGACCAGAAAATCGCGGTTGCCCGGTTGGCATAGGCTATGGAAAGATCAAAGCGCTTGATGATCTGCTGCCAGAGGATGGCATAGCTTCCGAGACAGACCAGTTCAAGAAAAACAAAAAGCAGCCACATCCCGGAAAAAGCCTGATAGTGGGATGTGAATTTCGAGCAGATATCGGATCCCGTATAGACAATGACCGCTCCCTGGATAAAGAGCAGCGACAGGATGGTGATTTTCTGCTTCTTCGGTGCCTCCTCTGAAGAAGGACTTTTGTTTGTTTCTTCCTGATTCATTTTTCTCTTCCTTTCATGTGTCACCCATTTTAGCATATTTGAAGGAAAAGAAAAATACTTCTTCTCCCGCTTTCAAAATATGATAAACTATTCCTGTATTGGGATTCACACAAATTTTACGGAGGAACTTTTTATGTCAGAATCAATGGACGACTACAAAGACGAACTGGATGCATCATTCAAGAGAATCAATGAGGGCGATCTCCTCGACTGCACGGTCGTAGGCGTATCCGAAACGGAAGCCACCGTCGATCTTCAGTACAATTCAGCAGGAATCATCCGCCAGGAAGATTTCAGCAGCGATCCTTCTTTTTCCATCAAGCAGGACGTGCAGATCGGCGATACATTCAAGGCAACGGTCCTTCGCATGGACGACGGACGCGGCAATATCCTGCTCTCCAAAAAAGCAGCGGACAGCGTTCTTGTCTGGGAAAAATTTGCCCAGATGATGAAGGACGGAACCGCAGCGGAAATGAAGATTTCCGAGGCCGTCAAGGGCGGCGCCGTCGGCTATCTGGATGGCATGCGTGCCTTCATCCCTGCTTCCAAGCTTTCTCTTGAGTATGTGGATGACCTTTCGACATGGGTCGGGAAGACCATTCCTGTCCGCATAATCACTGCCGAAAAAGAAACCAACAAGCTGGTCGTCAGCTCCCGTGAGATTCTCCGTGAAGAACGTGATAAAGAAAAGGCGAACCTGGTCTCGAACATGCAGGTCGGCCTCGTGACCGAAGGAACCGTTGAATCCCTTCAGGCTTACGGCGCTTTCGTGAATCTCGGAAACGGGATCGACGGTCTGGTCCACATTTCCCAGATCACAAACGCCAAGAGGCTGAAGCATCCGAAGGAAATGCTGTCCGTCGGCGACAAGGTCAAGGTCAAGATCATCGGCATCAAGGACGGCAAGGTTTCCCTTTCGATGAAGGCTCTTGAAGATCAGGCTCCGGTTGCCATCGAAGAAGAAAAAGTGAACCTTCCGAAATCGGAGGAGCTCACGACTTCTTTGGGTTCACTTTTAAAAGGCATTAAACTGAACTGATGATTTATTCCGCCGGTTCCGCCATCGCTTCCTTGACGGTATCGGCGAACACCCGGATGCGGTCGGTAAGAATCACGGGAACAAATTCTTTTCCCGCCTTGCCGGCCCGCATGCGGTTCATGACCATCTTCACGAAAAAGCGGTCAAAGCCGTGAAGGTTCTTCATGTCCATTTCCCCGCCGAAGGAATCCACGGTAATCGAAGAATTCCGCAGCGCAAGCGAATAATTGTCCTTCAGGATTGAAGGCGCCTGTCCGAGAAATGCATTGCAGATGAACAGGGCCTTTTTTTTGTCCTTCAGAACATCCCAGTTCCTTACCAGCCATTTCCTGACCGGTTTCATGACCATCCCGAAACGGATGGCGGAACCGATAATCACGACATCATAGCGGCCCGGATCCGGCGAGGATTTCGAAAGATCCGCTATCTCCGCCTTTCCGAAATACTTGGCCAGCATCGCAGAGGCTTTCGCCGTCGTGCCTGTTTTCCCTGCATAGGCAATCAGTACTTTCATAGGTAATTAAGAATCCTCCTCCGGCAGCGGCGGAGCGCCTTTCCTGCCATGGCAGTTCTTGTATTTCAGTCCGCTGCCGCACGGGCACGGATCATTCGGATAGATCTTCTTGTGTTTTCTCTGGACCGGCTTCTTGGCTACTTCCTCATCCTTGTTCGTGGAAGTGACCTGTGCGGTTTCTTCCCGCTCGATCTTCTGCTCGATCCTCACATGATACATCAGGCGGACGGTTTCTTCCTTGATGGCCTGCGTCATCTCGTCAAACATCTGGAAACCGACCATGCGGTACTCAACCTTCGGATCCTTCTGCGCATAGCCGACCAGTCCGATGCTCTGTCTCAGCTGTTCCATATCGTCGATGTGGTTCATCCATCTTGCATCGATGACCTTGAGCAGGACGACCCGTTCGAGTTCTCGCATCTTGTCCGGATCCGGGAATTCTTTTTCCTTCTCCTCATAGAGGACATTGCTTTCTTCCTTGAGCTTTTCAGCCAGTTCCTTCCTGCCCAGCCCCTTCACGTCATCGGATGCCAGCGGCTTGACCGGAATGAGCGGAATGATTTCCTGACCGACAGCTCCCAGGTCGATTTCATCGCCGCTCTGGTCTTCGTTGACAACCTTCTCCAGCTTGCTGTCGATGATTTCATCCTTCATCTGAAGAATGACATTCTTCATGTTCTCGCCGTCGAGCACCTGGCGTCTCTCTTTATAGATGATCTCCCTCTGGTCGTTGTTGACCTGGTCGAATTCAAGAAGATTCTTGCGGATGCCGAAGTTGTTGCCTTCGATCTTCTTCTGCGCTTTCTCAATGGCGGAAGAAAGCATCTTGTGCTCGATCTGTTCGCCTTCCGGCACGCCCAGCGTCTCAAAAGTCTTGATCAGTCTTTCCGAACCGAAGAGTCTCATCAGGTCGTCTTCGAGGGAAATGTAGAATCTCGATTCACCCGGGTCTCCCTGCCGTCCGGAACGTCCGCGCAGCTGATTGTCAATACGCCGTGATTCATGGCGCTCGGTGCCGATGATCTTCAGTCCGCCGGCTTCCCTGGAAACATCATCCAGCTTGATATCGGTGCCTCGGCCTGCCATGTTGGTGGCGATCGTAACCGCATCTGCCTCGCCGGCATGGGCCACGATATCCGCTTCCAGTTCATGGAACTTCGCATTCAGTACGTTATGCTTGATGCCTTCCTTCGTCAGCATCTTGGAAAGAAGCTCGGAAACGTCAATCGTAATCGTGCCGACCAGGACAGGCTGATGCTTGGCATGGGCTTCCTTGACGGCCTCGACGACGGCATGGTACTTTTCCTTCTTGGTCTTGAAGACGGCGTCGTTATAATCCTTCCGGATGACCGGGACATTTGTCGGGATGGTAATGACGTCCATTCCGTAGATGTCACGGAACTCCTGCTCTTCCGTAAGGGCTGTACCGGTCATGCCGGACTTCTTTTCGTATTTGTTGAAGAAATTCTGGAAGGTGATTGTGGCAAGCGTCTTGCTTTCCTGCTTGACCTTGACGTGTTCCTTCGCTTCAATCGCCTGATGCAGGCCGTCGGAATAACGGCGTCCCGGCATGATTCGTCCGGTAAAGTCGTCGACGATGAGGACCTGATCATCCTTCACGACATAATCCTGGTCGCGGAACATCAGGTAATGGGCTCTTAAGGCCAGATCCATGTTGTGCTGGATTTCCAGGTTTTCGGCATCGGAAAGATTATCGATGTGGAAGAACTGCTCGACTTTCTTAACGCCGTCCGCCGTCAGCGTGACGATCTTGTCTTTTTCGTTGACGATGAAATCACCGGTCTCCTGGATTTCCTCACCCATGATGGCGGTCATCTTCGTCATTTCTCCGGAGGCCTCGCCCCTCTTGAGCTGTCCGGCGAGAATATCGCAGACTTCGTAGATCTTGGTCGACTTGCCGCTCATGCCGGAAATGATCAGAGGCGTCCGCGCCTCATCGATCAAAACCGAGTCAACCTCATCGATGATGGCGTAATGAAGCTCTCTCTGTACCAGCCTCTCTTTATAGATGACCATGTTGTCACGAAGATAATCGAAACCGAGTTCGTTGTTCGTGATGTAGGTGATGTCGCAGTTGTAAGCCTCGCGGCGTTCATCCGGAGTCATCGGCTGCAGGACGCATCCGACTTTCAGTCCGAGGAATTCATGCACCTTCCCCATCCATTCCGAGTCACGGTGTGCCAGGTAATCGTTGACGGTAACGATCTGCACGCCTTTTCCCTCCAGGGCATTGAGGTACGCCGGAAGCGTCGCAACAAGCGTTTTTCCTTCGCCTGTCTTCATTTCCGCGATACGGCCCTGATGAAGGATAATGCCGCCGATCAGCTGCACGCGGAAATGTTCCATTCCGAGCACCCTCTTGGCTGCTTCACGGTTGACCGCAAATGCCTCCGGAAGAAGGTCGTCCAGCGTTTCTCCCTTTGCCAGGCGGTCCTTGAATTCTTGGGTTTTGCCCCGCAGTTCGTCGTCCGACAGTTTCTGCATCTCAGGACGCAGAGAGTCAATCTTATCAACCAGCGGAATGATCCGCTTAATTTCGTGGTCACTGTGTGAACCGAATATCTTATCAAAAGCTCCCATAAACATCTCCTAATCGTAATGCCCCTCATCATCCGAAGGGTTCAGCCTAAAAAACGCTATCGTATATTCTAACACGACACCCTCCCTGTGACAATGAAAGTTTTTATTAAAAAAAAGGGACCGGAGCCCCGATCCCTTTTCAGCTGCTGTCTGATCTGCCGTCAGTCTTCCGGCTCAATCAGTCCGTATGTGCCGCCCTTGCGTTTATAAACCACATTGACGTCTCCCGATTCCGCGTTGTGGAAAACAAAGAAAGTATGCCCGAGCAGTTCCATCTGTACGCAGGCATCCTCCGGATACATCGGCTTGATGTCGAATTTCTTCGTGCGGATGATCTTGATCTCTTCATCTTCCTGATCGAAATCCTTGTCGATGAAGGCTTTCTGGAAATTGGTCTCCCCTGCGGCCTGTTTCTTGTCGACAATCTTGTTCTTGTACTTGCGAAGCTGTCTCTCGATGACTTCCTCCACAAGGTCGATCGAGACATACATGTCGTTGCTGACCTGCTCCGACCGGATGATGTTGCCCTTGACCGGAATCGTCACCTCGATCTTCTGTCTTTCCTTCTCAACGGAAAGCGTAACGATAATCTTTGTGTCAGGTGTGAAATAACGCTCCAGTTTCCCAAGTTTCTCTTCAATTGCCGCTCTGAGTCCGTCCGTAACTTCGAGATTCTTGCCGCTGATCATGAAGTTCATGGTGTCACCACCCTTTCACGTTTTTTCGATACCTTTATTATATCACAGGGAGGGTCATTTGCAAGCAAGAAGGACCTCCCGGTAGTCCATTGAACCGCCGTAAATCGAAAGGGCCGAACCGACCGTCACATCGATGCGGTCGCGTCCCGTCTTCCGGATCGCCTCCAGATCATCGAAGCTGGAAATGCCCCCGGCATAGGTGATCTGCACTCCGTGCAGCGCTGTCAGCATCCGGATCAGGGTAAAGTCAATGCCGTTCCGGCGTCCTTCCGAATCGATGCCGTGGACCAGAAATCCGTCGCAGTGTTCGGAAAGCTTCAGGATCAGCTCCGGCGTCAGAGGCGTCCGCGTATATTTCTGCCAGCGGTCCGTCATGATGTAGTACTGATCCTCTTTTTTGCTGCAGGAAAGATCCAGCACAAGTCTCTCTCTTCCGACCGCCGTCTCAAGTTTTCCAAGGTTTACATAAGATATTTCCCCGTCGAAGAAGACATATGAAGTGACGATGACATGCGAAGCTCCGGCATCCAGATACAGGTCTGCATTTTCAACCGTGATGCCTCCGCCGATCATGAGTCCGCCCGGATACGCATGCAGCGCCATCAGTGCCTGGTCTTCCGTCTCCCGGAAATAAGGCGAGAGATGGGAATTCAGCATGATCACGTGTCCGCCGGTCAGTCCGTCCTCTTTAAAAAGATGCGCAAAATAAGCGGCATCCTTTTCCGATACGAAATTTTCTGTTGCGCTGTTGTCCGTATCGGAGAGCGTGCCGCCGACGATCTGCTTGACTTTTCCGTTGTGAATATCAATGCACGGTCTGAATTTCATTTTACCCGATGACGTCGGACATATCGTAGAGTCCGGGTCCTTTCCCAGATAGGAATTTGGCAGCTGCGACTGCGCCTTTGGCAAAGATGGCCCGCGAGTATGCCGTATGGCGGAACTCGACGACTTCGTCCTGTCCGGCGAAGATCACATCGTGCTCGCCGACAATCGTGCCGCCGCGGACAGAAGAAATTCCGATTTCCTTCGGGTCTCTCTTTTCACGCCGCTGCGAACGGTCGAAGGTATACGTGTAGGAATCATTTTCCGTAATGTTGATCGCATCCGCCAGCATCAGTGCCGTTCCGGACGGCGCATCCAGTTTCCGGCTGTGATGCATCTCGATGATTTCCGGATCAAAGCCCGCATCGCAGAGTACTTTGGAATTTTCTTTCAAAATCTTGAGGAGCAGGTTGATGCCCAGGGACATATTGGCCGAACGGAAAACAGCAACCTTTTCGCTCGCTTCCCTGATGCTTCCGATCTGCGTTTCCGAAAGTCCCGTCGTGCAGATGACCATCGGGATGTTCCGTTCCGTACCGTAGGCGATCAGCGGATCGACTGCGGCAGCCGTTGAGAAATCAATAATGGCATCGGCCTCTTCCGTGCAGTCTGTAAGGGAAGAATAGACCGGATAATCCCTTTTCTTCTCTCCCGTCACATCGATGCCGGCCGTAATTTCCACATCCGGATCCGCCTCGATGATATCGGAGACGACCTGGCCCATATGTCCGTTTGACCCGTGAAGAATCACACTGATCATGACAGCACCCCGAACTCTTTCATGGCAGCTTCCAGCTTCACGCGGCTGGCATCCGTGATTTCAGTCAGCGGCAGACGCGGTCCGCCGACTTTCCATCCCTGCATCTTGAGGGCAGCCTTGACCGGAATCGGATTGACTTCGCTGAACAGGGCATGAATGAGAGGCAGAGACCTCAGCTGAATTTCAAGAGATCCCTTCGTGTCGCCGTCCAGATATTTCGCGACCATCTCGTGCGTCTCTTTCGGCGCTACATTTGCCAGGACGGAAATGACCCCGAGTCCGCCGAGTGAAAGAATCGGCACCACCTGATCATCATTGCCGGAATAGATATCCAGGTGTCCTTCCGCAAGCCGTGACACTTCCGCGATCTGGGAAATGTTTCCTGAAGCTTCCTTGATGCCTGCGATGTTCTCGACATTCTTCCCGAGATATGCTGCCGTTTCGGGTGCGATGTTGCAGCCGGTGCGGCTCGGGACATTATACATGATGCACGGCACCTTCACGGCATTGGCGATCGCCGAGAAATGGGCGATGAGCCCGCCCTGCGTTGCCTTGTTGTAATAAGGCGTGACGAGCAGCAGTCCGTCCGCGCCCGCTTCCTCCGCTTCTTTGGAAAGCTTGATGGCAAAAGCCGTATCATTCGAGCCGGTGCCTGCAATGACCGGGATGCGGCCGTTCACTTTCCGGATTGTGTGACGGATCGTCTCGATGTGTTCTTCCGGCGTCAGGGTCGAACCTTCTCCCGTCGTGCCGCAGATAATGATCGCGTCCGTTCCGTGTTCAATCTGATCATCCAGAAGCTGGTCCAGGACATCCTGGTCAACTTCTCCGTTTTCCTTCATCGGTGTGACAATGGCAACGCCTGATCCTTTGAAAATCGACATTTTTTTATCCTCCCGGAAAATAACCCGGCCCTGCGGCCGTTTCCTGTGTTTTTATTTTCATACAATTGCGACTAATATAGCATTCCTCTTTGCCTGTTGTCAAATAAAATGCCCTTGGATTTCTGCCCGGACTGCCGGGGCTGTCCGCATTCCTTCTCACTCAGCCGTCACGTCCGCGAATTTTCCCCCGCAGGCAGAGGCAAGATCGTCCGGCGAAAGCTGTACCGTCGAACCGATGCGGCCTCCGCTGACGTAAATGCGGCTGAAGTTCTTTGCTTCCGAGGAAATGACGGTCGGAAATGGTTTTTTCATCCCCAGCGGGCTGCAGCCGCCCCGGACATAGCCGGTAATCTTCGTGATATCCTTCACATGGATGAGCTCGACTGATTTTTCGCCGACCGCCCGTGCGGCCGCCTTGAGATCGACCTCTTTCTCGATCGGGATCACGAATACGAAATAGCTGCCGCTCCTGCCCTCCGCTACCAGCGTCTTGAAAGAAGTCTCGTGCGGCACGCCTTCGATGTCCGCCACCTGTACGCCGTCCACGAATTCAGGCACCTCGTAAGTGAGCACCTCGTAAGAGATCTTCATGCGGTCCAGAATCCGCATTGCATTTGTCTTGATGTCTTTTTCTTTTGCCATGATGCTATTATAGCACACTGCAGACCGAAAATAAGCCGGAAACCGCGGATTTTAGCCCCGGAAATCATTTACAAGGAATCCCAAACGTGCTATATTCTTAAAGTTGCATAAAATAAGAGGGAAAAGAAAATGGGAAAGATTAAAAGAGAAGATATCCGTAACGTAGCCATCATCGCACATGTCGATCACGGCAAGACAACCCTGGTCGACGGCATGCTCCGCCAGAGCGGTGTTTTCCGCGCGAACCAGGAAGTGCGCGAGCGCGTCATGGATTCCGGAGACATTGAACGGGAGCGCGGAATCACGATCCTTTCAAAAAATACAGCTGTTACCTACAAGGGCGTAAAGATCAACATCATCGATACGCCGGGGCATGCCGACTTCGGAGGCGAAGTCGAACGTGTCCTGAAAATGGTCAACGGCGTCATTCTGCTGGTCGATGCTTTTGAAGGCACGATGCCGCAGACGAAGTTCGTCCTGAAGAAGGCTCTGGACCTGAAGCTGCCGGTCATTGTCTGCATCAACAAGATCGACCGTCCGGAAGCACGTCCGGAAGAAGTCGTCGATGAAACCCTGGAACTGATGATGGATCTGGAAGCTTCGGACGCCCAGCTCGAGTGCCCGTTCCTCTACGCTTCTGCCCGGGAAGGCACCTGCGTGCGGAACCTCGGCGATGAGGCGAAGGATCTGAAGCCGCTCTTCGATACGATCCTGGATTACATCCCGGCACCGGAAGGCGACCCGGATGCGGGAACGCAGATCCTCATTTCCACGATTGATTACAACGATTACGTCGGACGGATCGGCATCGGCAAAGTGGACAACGGTTCCATTGCCGTAGGCCAGGAAATCCTCCGCTGCAACTTCCATAATCCGGAAGTCCATGAAAGAGTCCGCATTACCAAGCTGTACGAATTCGACGGACTGGAAAAAGTCGATGTCCAGAAAGCGGACATCGGTTCCATCGTCGCGATTTCCGGAATCGGCGATCTGCAGATCGGCGATACGATCTGCTCGCCGGACAATGATGAACCGATCCCGTTCCAGAAGATTTCCGAGCCGACCATCGCCATGAACTTCATCGTCAACGACAGTCCTCTGGCCGGCCAGGAAGGCACCTACTGCACTTCCAGACAGATCCGCGAGCGTCTGCTGCGCGAACTGAATACGGACGTTTCCCTTCGTGTCAGCGATACGGACAGCACGGACACGTTCCACGTCTGCGGCAGGGGCGAACTCCATCTCTCCGTCCTGATCGAGACCATGAGACGCGAAGGCTATGAATTTGCCGTCAGCAAGGCAGAAGTCATCTTAAGAACAGATGAACAGGGAAAGAAACTGGAACCGATGGAAATTGCCTATGTCGACGTCCCGGAAGAATTTACGGGAACCATCATCAGCATGCTTTCCGAACGCAAGGGCGAGCTGCAGGGAATGAGCACCCTTTCCGACGGCACTTCCCGTCTGGAATTTGCGATTCCGGCACGAGGCCTGATCGGCTTCCACGGACCGTTCCTTACCGCAACAAAAGGCACCGGCATCATCAACAGCGTCTTTGATGAATATGCACCGTACAAGGGAGATTTCTCCTACCGCAAGAACGGATCCCTGATTGCCTTTGAAGACGGCCTGTCCGTCACCTACGGCCTCTTCTCCGCTCAGGAGCGCGGTTCTCTTTTCATCGGACCGAACGTCAAGGTCTATGCCGGCATGGTGGTCGGCGAAAGCTCCAAGCCGGAAGATATCGAGATCAACGTCTGCAAGACAAAACATCTGACCAACACGCGTTCTTCCAACGCCGATGAAGCGCTGACCCTGACTCCTCCGAAAATCCTGAGTCTTGAGCAGGCGCTGGATTTCATTGATACCGATGAGCTTTTGGAAGTAACGCCGAAGTCCCTTCGTATCCGCAAGAAGATTCTTGATTCCAGACTGAGAAAAAGAGCTTCCATGAAATAAGGAAGCTCTGATGAATCTGCTTATTGATGTGCAATTGCAGAACCCAGCACCTGGTAAAGGTGCTCGGGATCAACTGGCTTTGCAAGATGGGCATTCATCCCTGCATCCGTGCATTTTTGAATATCGTCATTGAAAGCATCCGCCGTCATCGCAATGACAGGAACTGACTTAGCATCGTTCCTGTCCGACAGGCGGATTTTTTTCGCCGCTTCTATTCCGTCCATGACAGGCATCCGGATATCCATCAGGATGGCATCATATGTTCCCGGGGCACTGTCCGTAAACTTCCGGACACCGACTTCGCCGTTTTCCGCCGTATCGACTTCCATGCCTTTATCTTTCAGAAGGGCAATTGCGATTTCACGGTTAAGGGCATTGTCCTCGCAGAGAAGAATCCTCCGGCCGGAGAGATTTTCAACGGGCACTTGAGCTGTTTCTTCTTTCACGGCATCTCCCGGTTTCGCTTCCTCGAAATGCATCCGGACCGTAAAGGTCGTGCCCTTTCCTTTCTTACTTTCCACCTTGATTGTTCCGTCCATCAGTTCAACCAGCCGTTTCACGATGGAAAGCCCAAGCCCTGTCCCTACAGATTCATATCCGTTCTGCTTTTCCTGCGTATAGGGTTCGAAAATATGCGGCAGGAACTCCTCATCAATTCCGATTCCGTCATCACTGACTTCAATAATGGAATCCAGCCCTGTATCTTTCTGCGGTTCATTATAAAACCGTATGCCGACATGTCCGCCTTCCGGCGTGAATTTAATGGCATTGGAAAGCAGGTTCAGCAGAATCTTCTGAAGGTTCAGTTTATCGACCAGAATCACCCGGTCTGCCGCACCGCTGGAATCAGCCGTAAAGGAGATCCCTTTTTTTTCAGCCGCCTCACGTATCGGAACGATAATCGACTCGAAAATTTCCTTTGCACGGATCGGTTCCGGATTCAGTTTCAATTTCCCGCTGTTGGCTTTTGAAAGCGTCAGCGTATCGTTGATCAGGTCCAGCAAAAGATTTCCGGAGGTCTGTATTTTCGAAATGTATTCTTTTCTGGTTTCTTCCGAAAGATTGTCTTTCTGCGCAAGCGACGCAAACCCCAGGACAGCATTCAGAGGCGTACGCATGTCATGGCTGATATTTGCAAAGAAACGATTCCGGTCTTCGGCATTCTTTTCGATTTCCGCCAGACGTATCTTCTGCTTTTCCGTCTCTGCCTGTGCAGCCAGGATTGCCGTGCGCTCCTTCTGACGTTTCCTGAGCAGGAGCATTGCCCAGAGCAGACCGATGACCAGTGCCAGAAGGACACAGACCACAGTAATGATGATGCCTGACGGGATTCTGGAAATCGTGGTGCTCAGGTCATTCTGCGGCATGGTGTCTTTGAGCGCGATGCCGACGAATTCTCCTTTCGTCGCGGCTATGCCTTTGTTCAGAATCGAACAGAGCACTTGATTGTCATCCCTGACAGCAGCACACAGTTCATAGCTGATTCCGGATATCGGGATAATGCTGTAGGACGTGGAATTCATCTGATTTGTCAGCCAGGTCGAACTGTAAAGTCCTACAAGCAGTGCGTCCGCACTGCCGCTTTTCACGGCGCTCAGGCATTCGCTCGCACTGGCATATTCCGTCACGGAAGCATCCGGGAACGTCTTGGCGATGCCGGACTTCAGGGCTTTGGCAATGGAGGAAGCCGTTGCAATTCTTTTGTTCTCGGAAATAACCGTCCCCGGGTTCGCCAGGAGGATACAGCTGATATTGGAAATCCGGTCCGTCAGCGACAGGCTGTTCTGAGAGGCGCTGATAAGCCCGTTGCCGTAAATGCCGAGGATATCGGACTCTCCGTTCTTGACGGATTCGATTGCTTTGTCATAGGAATCATAGGCGGAATAACTGAACTTCAGACCTGACCATACGGCAAGCCGCTCATAATAATCCGGAATGATTCCGTCCTCTGAACCATCCGTATTTTTTCTGAAATACGGCATTTCATTTTTGACGACGGCAACCCGCATCACCGGATGATCGGCAATATACTTTTCCTCGGATGAGGAAAGCGGAAGGATATTGCTCTTGAACTGCGTCTCATATCTGTTTCTCAGATTGGTAAAATAGTCAATGTTCCCCGAAAGAATCTGTGCAACCGCGGCATCGACTTTATTTTTCAATTCCACATCGTCTTTCCGGAAAGCAAAGCCATACGGCTCCGGAAGGAATTTCATGATGATGCGGAACTCTACCGTATAGTCTTCTCCGTTGGCGATGCTGGATACTTCTCCGTCAATCTCTTTGTTCCGCAGGGCTTCGGTCATGTCCGTCAGGGTTTCATACTCTGTTATTTCCGGAGAGACCTCATGCTTTTTGCACCATTTGCGGAATTCTTCATTATTTGCATAAGTAGCCAGTACCCCGATTTTCATGCCGGAAACCTGTTCAATATTTCCGTAATCCCATCGGTTGTCATCTGCCCTGACTGCGAGAGTGCTGTTGTTGGTCCCCATCTCCACATCGGTAAACAGAAACTGCTCTTCCCGCTCCGGGGTGATGGCCACATCCGCGACGATATCGTACGTGCCGTTTTCCAGATTGCCCAGAAAATCCGGGTCATTGCTGGAATCAATGAATTCCACATTGAATCCCGCCTTCTGGGAAATATCGATCATGCTCTCAATGTCAATACCGCTCCATGTCCCGTTCTCATCCTGATCCGCATAGGTCGTGTTATTCAGGACTGCCACCTTTACGGTCCGGCGGGCATCCTCTTCTTCCGCATGCAGCATAACCGAAGAGATCCCTGCCGCCAGAATAGCGACTGAGAAAAATGCAAGGAGCATAACGGTTTTTATATTTTTTCTCATATTCTTCTGTGGTCTTCGGAAATCGGAAATGTGCTTTTAATCACATGTTCAAATTCATCTTACCAATAACGGTCGGCAAATACAAGAAAATTTAAACCGAATCGCGTTTCGTTCCAAAAGGCCGGAATCATGGAACATAAAAAAGACCTTCCGCCAATGCAAAAGGTCTTTCCGGTTCATTTCTGTGTGATCCGGGAAACGGTTCCTCTGCCGGATTTCTTCAGGCGGACGGAAGCGAATCGTCGATGGTCTGGAAAGAATCTGCCGCTCCTGAACTCTCAGTGCTGCTCGGATAGAAGTCATAATACTTCTGCCCCACTTCCAGAGTGACGCCGCGGGCAGCCGCCAGTTCGCTGATGGTCACCATCTTATAGCCCATCGTCTGCAGCGTCGGTACAATTGTCTTGACCGCGTCTGCCGTCTGGATATAGATGTCATGCATCAGGATCACCGAACCGTCCTTGATGTTCGTCGTGGCCGCCGGTATCGTCTGCGATGCATCCTTCGTCTTCCAGTCCAGCGTATCGACGTTCCAGAGGATCATCGGTTTCGTCACGGTTGCGGTAACGGTATCGTTGACACCGCCGCCGGTAGGTCTCATGATGGTCGGGGTAAAGCCGATGAGGCTCTGAATCAGATCATCATTCTTCTGCATGACGCTCTGGATGACTTCCGCCGTTGAAGAAGAAAGAATGGTATGGTCGTAGGTATGGCTTCCGATCTCCATGCCGAGATCATATTCTCTCTGCAGCGCCGCTTTTGTCTTGCTGTCCTGTTCGATGCTCTTGCCGACCACGAAGAAAGTCGCCTTGGCATGATAAGCCGTCAGCGTATCCAGAATCGAATCCGTATCCCAGGACGGACCGTCGTCAAAAGTCAGTGCAATCAGTTTCGGCTGCGCATCCGGATGGCAGACTCCGCTCTGGTCAAAATAAGCATATGTCTGGTCGTCCACATAGCACCAGCCGGTTGCGATGTATCCGGTTGCCCAGAAGAAATATTTATTTCCGTCGATGGTCTTCCAGCCGTTCACGTACTTGGTGCCGTCTTCATTTTTATACCACCAGCCGCTTTCGTCGACATTCCATCCGACCGTTCCGGAAACCGTATCTGTCAGTGCTTCCTTCTGCGCCGTATCGCCGGTCACTGCATCCGTTCCGGCCGCTTCAGCCGTCACAGCAGAAGTGTCGGCATCTTCGGTGCCGCTTCCGCCTTTTGCGACCAGCGGTCTCACCACGAACCAGACGAGGCAGAAGACCCCGATTGCCATCAGTGCATAGATTCCTATTTTTACCGCCTGGCGGATTCGCTGAATCCTGCGGTGTTTCGCGCGGCGGGCCTGTAACTGCTTTCTTGTCATCGATTCCTGCTTCCTGCCCTCAAAGAACGCATTTTGCTGCTTTCAAAGAGTGCATTCTTATGATAACGGCTGAAGCAGGATTATTCAAGACCCATTTCCCTATAAATGTCGCTCAAAAATCAGCGGCCGAATGCCTGCTTCAGATCCGCGATGATATCTTCGGCATTTTCCGTGCCGATGGAAAGGCGTACCGTGTTCGGATAAATGCCCTGATCCTTCTGTTCCTCTTCATTCAGCTCGGCATGCGTCGTGCTGGCAGGATGGATGACAAGCGATTTGACATCGGCCACATTTGCCAGAAGGCTGAAGAGCTGCAGGCGGTCGATGAATTCCTGCGCCTCTTTCTCGCCGCCCCGTATCCGGAAGGTGAAGATAGAACCGGCCCCGTTCGGGAAATATTCCCGGTAAAGCCTCTGCTGCTCCGGATTTTCGGAAAGCGACGGATGGGAAATGCTTTCAACCTCCGGCACGCTCTTCAGATACTCCAGCACCTTCTTCGTATTTTCAATGTGGCGTTCGACCCTGAGAGAAAGCGTCTCGAGCCCCTGCAGGAAGATCCAGCTGGCAAACGGGGAAAGAGTCGCCCCTGTATCGCGGAGAAGGATGGCACGGATGCGCGTCACGAAAGCGGCCCGGCCGGCTGCCTGGACAAAGCTGATGCCGTGATAGCTCGGATTCGGCTCCGTGAGCTGCGGATAGCGGTCCGCATGGGCTGCCCAGTCGAAGGTTCCTCCGTCGACAATGACCCCGCCGATCGTCGTGCCGTGTCCGCCGATGAACTTCGTTGCCGATTCGACCACAATGTCCGCCCCGTGTTCAATCGGACGGATCAGATAAGGCGTGGCAAAGGTATTGTCGATAATGAGCGGAAGTCCGTGCCGGTGTGCAATCGCCGCAATGCCGTCGATATCGACGACCTCGCTGTTCGGGTTCCCGAGCGTTTCAATATACAGGGCTTTCGTATTCTCCTGAATCGCCTTCTCATAGGCGGAAAGGTCCAGAGGATCCACGAAAGTCGTCGTGATGCCGAAATCCGGAATGGTATGCTTCAGAAGGTTGTAGGTGCCGCCGTAGATGTTTTTCGCCGCCACGATGTGATCGCCTTTGGACGCCAAATTTTCAATGGCGTAGGTGACGGCTGCTGCTCCGGAAGCCACGGCCAGTCCGGCGACTCCGCCTTCCAGTGCGGCGATCCTCTGTTCGAAGACATCTTCCGTCGGGTTTGTCAGCCTTCCGTAAATGTTTCCCGCGTCCCTCAGACCGAAGCGGTCCGCTGCGTGCTGACTGTTCCGAAAGACAAAGGAGGATGTCTGATAGATCGGCACCGCCCTTGAATCCGTAGACTGGTCATATTCTTCCTGTCCGATATGCAGCTGCTTCGTTTCGAATTTCCAGTTCTTAACTGTCTCTTCCGTTATCTTTGCCATAGTCTAGCCTCCTGTGCCTGATGTACCGTGATGTGGCGTACCGACGTTATGTGCCGTGATGCTGTTGTGTACAGCCGTAACGTGCCGTGCTGCCTGTATCTGTTTGCTCTGCCTTAAATTACTAGTATATTAATATGAATAGTATGATTTGTCAAGAAGAACTTTCGGTTTTCTGCCCGGCAGCGAAGGAAAACTATGCTGCAAAAAAATCCCTCCGGCCGGAGCCGAAGGGATTTCTGGTTTCTTTATGATCTGATGCGATGTTCTGATGCGATGTTCAGCCGTCTTATACGAAACGTCTGATGGCGACAATCGATTTGCAGTCAGCGCTGCGGTCGTGCGTGATGCCGTAAGCCGAACCCTTTGCCTCAACGATCATTCCGTTGCCGTCGTAGATTGCCACATGGCCGGAATAAACGATGATATCTCCTGCCTGTGCCTGGGAAAGGGAAGCAACCGGTGTTCCGACTCCTGCCCATTCGCCGGAGGTCAGATATTCGCCGCTGTAGACTCCGCAGTTCTGAAGAACCAGCCATACGAAATGCGAGCAGTCGCAGCCGTTTGTCAGAGAACTTCCGCCCCATACATACGGGCATCCGATGAACTGTTCTGCAAAAGAGACGATCCCGGAACCTGAAGAACTTCCGGATGAATAGGAAGCTGAACTCTTCGTTGTGGAAGAAGCGGATGTTCCTTCAGAAGCTTCGCTTGCGGAAGCTGCTTTCTGAGAAGCTGCTGCCTGTGCCGCTGCTGCCGCATTGGCCGCTGCTTGCTGACGTGCTGCTTCATCTGCTGCTGCCTTTGCTGCCGCTTCTGCTGCTGCCTTAGCCGCCGCTTCTGCCGCTGCCTGTTTCTCTGCTTCGATTTCCTGAAGTCTTGCCTGCTGCTGATTGATTAAATCCTGAATCTCAGCTGCCTGCTGCGTTGCTTCCGAAATCTGATTGTCATAGTCTGCGGAAGTTGCCTGTTTCTGTGTCAGCGTATCCTGAAGTTCAGCCTGCTGCTGCTCCAAAGAAGCCTGCTGGGACTGAAGATTTGCTTCCTGTGTTTCCTGAAGGGATTTCTGATCCTTCAGGTTCTGCTCGGAAGCGCTGATGTCGCTGATGACATTTTCATATTCCGACAGGGCTGTTCTGTCAGCCTGATGAAGATCGGATGCGTATTCCGCCTTGTTGATGAGAGAACTGAAATCCGTTTCCTTCAGGACGATGGTCGCCCATCCGCCTTCTCCGCCATTTTCATAAATATACTGGATGCGCGTGCACATATCTTCATACTGCTGATCGCGCTCTGCCTGCTGCTGCTGAAGCTGTGTCTGCGTGGTATCAATCTGGGACTGCGTGTCGGCAATCTGCGTCTGCGTCGTCGCGATGTCCTGCTGTGCCTGTGAAATCTGCACCATCAGGTCGACCAGGTCTGCATTGACATCGGATATTTCAGACTGCACCTGCTGCTGGCGTGCTGCCAGATCATCCAGTGAAGCATACGTATCATTCAGTTGATTCTGAGCCGCTGACTGCTGTGCCTGCAGATCGGATTCCTCATCTGCGAAAACCGCTGTCCCCTGGGATGCGATGAGCACTGCTGCCAAGATTGCGCTGAGAATTCTTTTCTTCATAAATTAAACTCCCTTGGTTTAAAGAATTAGCAATGGATTTAATAAATGCGTAACATTTAATGTTCGAAGGAAATTTTACCATGCTGACTTTGATAAATCAAGGGATTTTGACGAAATTATTTCATAATTGTTACAAGTAACCGATATATTGTGTTAATTTCATGCACCCTGCACAAGACCTGCCGTTACCAGAGCATGTCCTCATTGATATCTTTCAGCTCTTTCGCCCCGCACATGGACATCGTATCGGACAGTTCCTCTCCGATTTTGGAAATGAGAGCATCGATTCCTTCTTCAGCTCCTCCGTAAACCGCCGTCACGAACGGCCTTGCGATCAGGACCGCATCCGCTCCCATTGCCAGAGCCTTGAAGACATCGACGCCGGAACGGATTCCTCCGTCCACGAGAATCTTCATGGTGCCGCCGACCTCTTCCGCAATATCCCCGAGGACCTCAGCCGTTGCCGGGCACTGATCCAGGACGCGTCCGCCGTGGTTCGAGACGATGATGGCCGAAGCTCCCGCCTCGCGCGCCTTCTTCGCTCCGCCTGCCGTCATGACTCCTTTGACGATGAACGGGCGGCCTGCTTCCGTGATGATCGCTTTCAGTTCTTCGACCGACTTAGCTCCTGCCGGAGGATTCAGACCCTTCAGGAACGGAAGCCCCGCCGCATCGATATCCATTGCCACGGCAAATGCACCGGACTCTTTCACCAGCTTCATTTTCTCCCGGACGACATCTGCGCCCCAGGGCTTGACCGTCGGAATGCCGGCGCCGCCTGCAGCCCGGATGGCTTCCGTTGCCGCCTTCATGACATCCGCATTCGTTCCGTCTCCGGTAAACGCCGCAATGCCCTCTTTCGCGCACTCCGCGACCAGGACATTATTATAGGAAACGTCGCTGTAGCGGTCCCCGTAATGAAGATTGACCGCGCCCACCGGTCCTGCAAAGAAAGGATACCGGAATTTCCTGCCGAAAAGCTCAACAGAGGTATCCGGCGTATCATTTTCATGAATCGTATCCATGTTGATGCGGATATCCTGCCATGCATCGTAATTGCGGATGGCGGTGTCGCCGACGCCCTTTGCTCCCGGTCCGGGCATCTTGTTCGTGCAGGCGCGTCCGTTGCAGACAGCGCAGGCCTTGCAGCGGTCACCGATGACCGGCCTTGCATTTTCCAGAACTTCCTGCCATTTCATGATTGTGCTCCTTTCAGAATCAGACTCTGTGATGACCAAATTATAGCACTTTTCCAATGTTCATGTTATAATTTGAACTGTCTGGGGGGACTATGGACAGTAAAAAAGACCTTACAAAAGAATTGCTGGCTGACTGCTTTCATGAGCTGCTTCTGACGATGCCGTTCGACAAGATCACGATCAAGACGATTACCGATCGCGCCGGACTGATTCGTCCTACGTTCTATAAGCATTTTCAGGACAAGTATGAAGTTCTTGAATGGATTTTCCAGACGGATATCTCCGACGGCACCAGGACCCTGATTCAGAACGGCAGGGCTTATGATGCAGTCGTGCTTCTTGTCAAGGGGCTTGAGAAGGATAAGGACTTCTACCGCAAGGCGCTGACGATTGACGGGCCGAATTCCTTCCTGGAAATCCTGAAAAAAGATGTCTACGCTTCTTTCCTGAAGATTGCCGGCCTGTATTCCGTCAAAATAAAAGAAACAATCCCCATCCTGACGGATGCAAGGATTGCTTCCTTCTACACGAACGGTCTGGTCAGCACCATTTACGACTGGCTGAAGTCCGGCTGCTACTGCAGTGCCGACGACCTCTGCCGGGCCTACCATTATCTGATGATGCATTCCGCCGTGGACTTAATCTCCTAGGACAAACTTTTCAATGGCAGCGGCCACGCCGTCTTCTTCATTGCTCTTTGTAATGAAAGAAGCGGCTTTTTTAATGTTCTCTTCCGCGTTGGCCATCGCTACGGGAAGACCGGAAGCCTGAAGCATTTCCAGGTCATTCCCCGAATCGCCGCAGGCCATGATTTCCTCTTTGGCGATCCCGAACTTCTCCGCCAGGAAATGCAGTGCATTTCCCTTGGTCGCCGTCCTGTTCGTGACCTCCAGGTTGATGGCGCCTCCGTAGACCAGGTCCATGTCCTTCCGGCAGTCCGAAAGCAGGTCCAGCACCTTTTCCAGACCGATCAGATGCCCGTCTTTTCCATGAGGGAAATTGACCGTGAATTTCTCGACTCCTCTTCCGTCCTTTTCAATGAAGGAAGGCAGATCATCCACCCCGGTCCTGGTCGTCCGCAGATAATGGCGGATCACTTCGGTTTCGGCATATTCAATTGCCTTCTTCAGGTTTTCGTGCTCGACATAGCCGAATCCGTCGATGAAGGCCATGGTCACGCAGTTCACTCTCTGAAGCCTCCGGAGCACTTCCGATGCCCGGGCATTGGCAATCAGGTCCTCATGAATCTTTTTCCCTTCCTGAAGGTCATAGACAGATGCTCCGGACACGGCAGCCAGATACCGGACTCCGTCCAGCTTCCGGACGCTTTCCGGTATCGCGCGGTAAGGACGGCCGGTCACCGGTACGACAAGAACGCCGCGGGCAGCTGCCTGCCCCACGGCGTTCTTCGTTCTTTCCGAGATGTTTTTCTGATTGTCAAAGACGGTTCCGTCCAGATCCAGGCCGATCAGCTTTATCATCTTTTTACTCTGCAGCTTCTTTCACGGCTGCTTTTTCAGCTGCCGCCTTTGCTGCCATCTTTGCAGCCATCGCTGCGTCATCCGCGCGGTCCTCATCCGTCAGGCTGTCTTCATTTGAATAGTAGTCCTTCGGATCGGTCTTCGGATGCCAGTTCTTGAAATTCTCGTATTTATGTTCCGGATGCTCTTTCTGGTTCCAGAGACGGTCTGCATTCGGATGCCATTCTTTGGCGTACATCTCACATTTCGCGCAGAGATGCTCAACCGATTCCGGCGAGGTGAGGTCGGTGCTGTGCGCACCCGTGCGCTGCACCATTTCCTGAAGGAGCTGCGGATTCTCCAGCATCGGGCACGGACGCAGCAGGTTCTTGTTGAACGGCTGGCGGTTCCGGTACTCCTGGAACAGCGGCTGCTGCAGGCACTCGATGAGGCTCTTCTCGTTGATGTTGGCGCCTGAGTAATGAATGAACACGCACGGCTCGACATCGCCGTTGCTGTTGATATGGCAGTAATTGCGTCCGCCGGCAATGCATCCTCCGACGAACTCTCCGTCGTTCTGGAAGTCCATCGTAAAGAGCATGTCATCATGACGGATCTCACGTACCTTGTGATACATGAATTCTCTCTGCTCCATCGTCGGAAGAAGGGAAGCATCCGCATCATTTCCGACCGGCATGTAATGGAAGTACCATGCATAGCGGCATCCCTTGTCCACGATCATGTCCAGGAACTTCTGATCCGTAATCGTGGAAATGTTCGCGCGCGTATAGCAGATGGAAGTGCCGAACAGAAGGCCGTGCGCCTTCATGAGCTCGAACGCATGCATGACCTTGTCATACACGCCCTGGCCGCGGCGGCCGTCGTTGACTTCCTCAAAGCCTTCGAGGGAGAGCGCGAGGGAAATGTTGCCGAGTCTCTGCAGATCCTTGCAGAACTGCTCGTCAATCAGCGTCCCGTTCGTGAAGATATGGAATTCGCAGTCATGATGAGCTTCCGCCAGTTTGACGATATCGTTCTTGCGGACCAGCGGTTCACCGCCTGTAAACAGATAGAAATGCGTGCCGAGTGCCACGCCCTGATTGATGATGTCGTCCATCTTCTCATAGGTGAGATTCAGCTTATGACCGTATTCAGCAGCCCAGCAGCCCGTGCAGTGAAGATTGCAGGCCGATGTCGGATCCATCAGGATCAGCCACGGAATGTTGCAGTCATACTTTTTCCGATTTTCACGGATATCCTTCGTTCCGAGGAAGAAGGCTTCAAAGCCGAGGTTGAGAAGCGTCATGACGACAACGTTCTCATCCAGTTCGTTGATGGCCTTCTTGACATACTTCGACCATTTGTTATCCGGATCGGACATCATTTTTCTTGCGTTGTCGAAACTCATCTCCGGGATGCTGTTCCCGAGGATCTTCTGAAGCAGATCGATCAGCTTGCAGATCTGCTCGCCCTGATCGGCTCCGTCTTTCTTGATGTACCTGACCGCCTGTCTGATGGCGACCTCCGCCGCTTTTCTCTCGGCTGCATGTTTCATTGAAGCCATTTGATTCTCCTTCCCTTGTTTCAGAACATAAAGAAATGTGACAGCACGTCGATGCCTCCGATGATAACGATGCACCCGCCGATAGTTACCATTGTATTTTTAGGGCCGCATCCCAGCCGGTAGCCTGCGTAAAGACCTGCCAGCACAGCTGCGGCCGTCGTGACGCCCGTAAGGATTACCGTTCCCATAAGCGTCACCGAAAGGAACCCGTAGCTGATTCCGGCAAGCAGGGAGTCGATCGAAGTGATAATTGCCCAGATCCCGATAATCCGGAACTGGAAATTATCTTCTTTCTTTTCCTCGATGACTTCGCTCTTCTTCCGGAGGGACTTGATGATCATGTAGACGCCGATGCCGAAAAAGATGCAGGCTGCAATCAGGATCCACAGACGGTTCGCCTGCTTCACATTTCCGCGGATAGCCGGAATCAGCGTAATCGCGTTTCCGAGAAGCAGGGCCCCCATCTGAAATCCCGTGAACAGTGCCGTCATTTTAATGATGCAGCTTTTCTTCAGTTCAGAAAGCATAGCCCCTTTCCAGAGGCTATAGGCGAATACATCCAAAGAAAGCCCGATGGAAATCACCAGGATTTCCCATAATGCCATTGCCATGCTTCACTGCCCTGCCTTTCAGATCTCTGACTTCGGGTTGCCTGATTTCTCAGTGTTTCTTGGAAAACAGAGCCTTGCCTTTATTAGCGGATTCGGCTGCCTTTGCTGCTTCCTCTTTAGCCTTGCGCTTTGCGCCGCCGTCACGTGCCCACAGGGGATCCGCGACCTTAGCCCATTCCTCAGCTGCCTTTTCCGTCTTGGCCGTCAGGTCATGAACGTCTTCCGGCGACTGCATATCCGTGGACTTGGCGCCGGTCTCGTCGACCATCTTGCGCAGTGCTTCCGGATTGTCCAGAAGCGGGCACGGACGAAGCATGTTGTCGTTGAACGGCTGGCCCTTGTGATAAGCCATGAACATCGGTCCCTGCAGAGCGGAAAGCAGCGTGTCCTTATGAAGGTTGTGATCCGCATAGTGAATGAATCCGCACGGTTCGAAATCGCCGTTGGCATTGATATGCAGGAAATAGCGTCCGCCTGCGATGCAGCCGTTGATGTATTCTCCGTCGTTCCAGAAGTCGATGGTCAGCAGCGGTTTCGTCTTGCGGAAAGCACGCAGCTGGTCATACATGAACTTTCTCTGCTCCGGCGTCGCAATCAGGTCCGGAACCGCATCCTTTCCGACCGGGATGTAGGTGAAGAACCATGCATACTTCGCGCCCCATTCGATCATCTGATCGAAGTACTCCTCGGAGCCGATGACGTTGTAGTTCTTGGAGGTATAGCAGTTCGAGATTCCGAACGGAATCTTTCTTTCCCTTAAGCGTGCCATGGCGTCCGTCGCCTTTTTGAAGGTTCCGGCTCCGCGGCGGAAGTCTGTCGACTCCTCCGTTCCTTCGCAGGAAATTGCCGGGAAGAAGTTCTTGACGCGGAGGATCTCATCGGCGAACTTGTCGTCGATCAGTGTTCCGTTCGTGAACGGCTGGAATTCGCAGTCCGGATGCTCATCGCACAGACGAATCAGGTCATCCTTGCGGACCGTCGGCTCGCCGCCGGAGAACATGTAAACATAGACGCCGAGTTCCTTGCCCTGCTTGACGATGGAATTCATCTCGTCATAGGTCAGGCTCAGCTTATGGCCGTATTCTGCTGCCCAGCAGCCTGTGCAGTGCAGGTTGCAGGCGGATGTCGGATCCATCAGGATCGTCCACGGCACGTTGCAGCCGTATTTTTCACGGGATGCCTTCTGTTTTTTCGAACCGATCAGCGTGCCGTTGATGATGATATTCTCAAGGATCTTATCGCGGATTCCGTCATCAACGCTTGTGAAGAAACTCATAATCAGATCATACCAGTTGCCTTTTTCGGTGAAGACCTTTTCAAATGTCTTGGCCTGTTTCGTCACCGAACCCGTCATGTCGTACTTCTCGATTGTCTTGAAAATATTCGGAAGATTCTTCTCCGGATCTTTGCAGACATACTTGTAAGCTTCCATGATGGCCTTTTTTTCCACAGTACCTACAACACCCATGTCGCTGAAACCTCCCTGATTAAATAAGTATTACAACTTTCACTGAATTATAGCATCGCCCCTGAGACGGTTCAATTTACAATATCCCCGATTTGTCGCCCTCGGCCGCTCTGCGTTTTCTTCACGGAAAATGAAAAAGCCCTCCGTTTCCGGAGAGCTTTTCCTTTGATGCCTGACAAATCCCTTTCCTTATTTCAGGAGGCTGTCTTCGGAAAGAGACTTATTTTATATAGCGTGCAAGGCCTTCCACCAGACACTGTCCGGCGACGGCACCCTGATCGGCAATGCCTTTGGCCTTGGCGGAAAAGACAGCTGCCTTTCCGTACTTCGGAATCATATTCTTCGTGGCCTCGACGCCTTCCGCCGCGCCACGGCAGGCCGCCTGCATTACCGCAGGAAGATCGCCGCCTGCAGAAAATGCCTCAGCGCCTTTTTTGGCTGCCGCATCGACGGAGTCCAGGATCGTGCGGTCGCCGAGCGCGCATTTCCCGCGTTTCTGGATGCCGGCTGCAAATCCGGTCAGGAACTGGGAAAGCTCCTCCGCACCGATCTCGCTCTTGTCCTTCAGTGCCTTGCCGCCTTCCATGATTCCACTGGACATCAGCGTTCCCATCGTCGACGGAACCAGGCTCTGCATTTTCATCGCTGCCTTCATCAGCGTCTTGCCGATGTTTCCTTCTTCCCCGTTGTCACGGATCAGCTGCGGCAGCGCACCGTAGCCCTTGCTCATCGTAAGGCCCAGATCCCCGTCTCCCATGTTCGCATCCATCGCGCAGAGTTCGTCTTTCTTCTCTGCAAAAATGTCCGCGACGCACTGGAACAGATCGGCCAGATTTTCATATTTGATACTTTCCATGATGCCCTCTCTTTCTTTTCAGACCTGCGTATAGAACGGCGTATGCACCGGCTTGTCCATCCACTTCTTCATTTCCTCATCTGCCATCCTGCAGATGGAAATAGAAGCGCCTGCCATCTCCATGCTGGTCGCGTACTCGCCGACGAAAGTCCGGTAGACTTTAATCCCCTTGTCCGCAAGGATGCGGCTGACATCGCCGGAAAGAATGTAGAGCTCTTCCTGGCTCGTAGCGCCGAGTCCGTTGATCAGGACGCTGACTTCCTCACCGGAAGCAACCGGCATATCCGCCAGGATTTCCTTCAGGGACTCCTCCGCCAGTTCCTTCGAGGTCTTGACCGGTCCGTTCCAGACACCCGGTTCTCCATGGATGCCCATGCCGAAAGCCATCTCGTCATCGCCGAGCGTGAAATTGGAATGGCCAAGTTCCGGAATGACGCACGGCGTCAGTGCGAATCCGACTGTCCTCGTATTGTCCTTCGCCTTCTGGGCAGCTGCCAGGACTTCATCCAGGCTTCCCATTTCGGCAGCCCTGGCTCCCGCGCACTTGTACATGAAGAAGATGCCGGCCACGCCGCGGCGGGCATCCGGGTTCTTGTTCGAAAGCACGTCATCGGCACCGACAATGCTCTTGGCCGTGATATCGTCCATTTCCAGCATTTCGGAAGCCATGTCGAAATTCATGATGTCGCCCGTGTAGTTTCCGTAAAGATAGAGGATGCCGGCTCCCGCTTCCACTTCCTTGGAAACGTTGTAGATCTGCTCTGCAGACGGAGACTGGAAAACGCCGCCTACGCCGCAGCCGTCCAGCATGTTCTCGCCGACATAGCCGAGAAACAGCGGAAGGTGTCCCGTGCCGCCGCCGGTAATGATGGCAACTTTCCCATCTTTCTTATTCGCCGTGCAGAAGCAGCGAAGATCGTCGTTCACGTATTTGACCATGTCCGGATGCGCCGCATAAATGCCGCGAAGCATGTCGTCCGTATAGTTTTCAGGTGCATTGATAATTTTCTTCATTTCTAATTCCTCCCTCGGTTATTTTGTAATCTCGATATAGTCTTTCTCGTCGTAGTCCACTACGCAGCAGTCATTGACATACGTTCTCTGCGGAAGAGCCAGCAGCAGATGGACCTCTTCCTTCGAAACCGGGAACTGCCCCAGATGCCAGACTCCCGTTTCCAGGCGCACCACCGTTCCCTGCGGGACGATAAAGGCCTTTGTTTCCTGCGGCACCGGTTCCTTGGAAACCGGCGCGACATAGATGATGACATCTCCGTCCAGCGGGATCATGACTTCGCCGGTGTAATTATGATACTCGGATCCTTTGACGATCATCTTCTCCGCCTTATGGGCAACCAGCGCCGAAAATCCCATCGGCACGCCGAAAGCAACCGGATCGATGACATGATCCTGATAGAAGTCTCCCAGATGGGCGCCTTCCGGCTTCAGGACATCGTAGTAGGTTCCGAACGGGGCAAATGCTTCTTTTGTCAGTTTCTGTGCTTTTATTTTTCTCATTTTCCTACTCCTTTGCTGCTGCGAGTCTGGTCTCTCTCTTCAGGGCAACCCGCTCGCGCATGATATTGACAAGCAGTGATCCGATCAGCAGCGCACCGTAAACCAGCTGTTTCAGTGAAGAATCCAGCTGCAGGATACTGAACGCATTGCTGATGAGCTGCAGAAGGATGATGGCCAGAAGCACGCCGGAGACTTTTCCTTTTCCGCCGTCCGGATTAAGTCCGCCGAGAACGACGATCAGAAGAGTCAGCAGGGTGTAGGAAGTTCCGTAATCGGATTTCGCGGAATTGAAATGCGAGGTAATGATGATTCCGCAGACGCCTCCGAGGATACCGGAAATCATGTACGTAAGCTCTGTCGTCTTAAAGCAGTTGATGCCGGAATAGCGGGCTGCTTCATTGTTGGTTCCCATGAAATAGACCTGCTGTCCGTAAACCGTCGATCTCATGATGAAGGAAACCGCGATGACGACGATGAGGAACGGAATGATGACAAACGGAATGCTGAAGAAATCGCCGTTCCCGAGAAGCTTGTAGGCATCCGGCAGTCCGGTCAGCGCCGGTCCGGTCGTGATGGCTTCCCCGAGTCCCTTGAAAAGCTCAAGGCCGCAGAGGGTGACCAGCATCGCCGGTATTTTCAGGTAGCCGATCATGAAGCCGTTGAACAGTCCGCAGAGAGCTCCCACCGCCAGGGCCGCCGCATAGCCGAGAACAGCCGACGGCACGAAGCCGATGCTTCCGTTGAGATTCAGGACGATTTCCACGCAGATGATTCCGGACAGGTTGGCAATCCCGACCAGGGAAAGATCGATGCCGCCCGAAATCATGCAGATCATCATGCCGAAAGCCATGATGCCGAATTCCGGGAACTGGAACACCATGGAGCGTAAGTTCTGGAAGGTAAAGAAATTGGCCGCATCGAGAATCAGCATGATCACAAGAACGATAATGACCATAAGCCACAGGGTCTTGATGCTGTTGTCCATATTCTTGATTGAATTCTTGATTTTTTCCATTTTCCCGTCCCTCCTCAGACCTTGGCGCTCTGTGCAATCTTCTTTGCACGAAGCGATGTGATTGAAGTTCCGAGAACGATGACCAGGCCGACCACGAACGACTGCCAGTAGGTCGGAACGCCCATCATGATCAGGTTGTTCTCAATCAGGGCAATCAGGAAAACACCGAGGACCGTGCCGATGACGGTTCCATGTCCTCCGGTAATCCGCGTGCCGCCGACAACGACAGCCGCGATGACCATCATTTCCGAACCCATCAGGTTCGTCGGATGTGCGGTCCTTGCCAGGATGCAGGAGCAGACGCCGGCAATGCCGGTCATGGCTCCCACGGCCATGTAAACGAAGAACTGAATTTTCCGGACATTGAAGCCTGCCACTTTTGCCGCATTCCGGTCGCCGCCGATGGCGAAAATGCCGCGTCCCAGCATCGTCTTGCGCAGGAGCAGCGCCGTCAGGATGATGAAGATGACCGGAACGATGAACAGGACGGACAGGGAATACGTCATCCCGCTCGGGGCCGTATACGTAAAGAAATAAGAGCTGTACAGCGCATCCATCGAAGCCGGAAGATTCGAGATTTCCTTGCCGGAAGTCGTCGCCATCAGGGCTCCGTTGATGATGCTGCTGGTGCCCAGCGTGGCAATCAGCGGCGGGATTCCCATGATGGAAATCATCCATGCGTTGAACGCGCCGATGGCCAGTCCGAATACGACAGCCAGGACGAAAATAAGGACTACGTTATCAATCTTCCAGATTTTCGTTTCCAGGAAAACCGGAAGATAAAGCGTCAGGCAGGCGATTGCCGGAAAAGAAACATCGATGCCGCCCGAGACGATGACCAGCATTTCTGCCAGTGCAAAGATCAGTGTGACCAGAGCAACCCTGCAGAGTGTGATGACCGTGGAGAAATCAAAGAAAGCGGAGTTCTTCGTTCCGATCAGGACGCTCAGCACGATCATGATGTATACGATGATCATCTGATTGGAGGTCAGGATCGCTTTTGTTTTCTTATTTTTCATTGTGCCGCTGCCTCCTTTGCAGGTACTCCGGATGCGCTGAGCGCACTGGAAAGTTCATCTTCCGAAACCGAATTGCTGAGGTGTCCCTTTACGATGCCGTGCTGCATGACGATCATCTGATTGCAGTTCTGCACAAGTTCTGAGAGGTCGTCGGAAATAATGATGATGCCGACTCCTTTTTCCGCCAGCTCATGGAGCATGGCGTGAATGTCGTATTTCGCACCGATGTCGACGCCGACGGTCGGTCCGTTCAGGATCAGAAGCCTGGGGTCCGTGTTCAGCCATTTCGCAATGACAACCTTCTGCTGGTTGCCGCCGGAAAGCGTTTTGATCGGAGGCTTCGAAGAAGGAGTGACGACGCCGATCTTCTGAATCCAGGCATCGGTAGCCTCTTCCATTTTTCCGTAATTCAGCTTCCCCTTCATGAAATATTTCTTGATTGAGGCAGCCATGGTATTGTCGAGAATTGATCTTTCAAGGAACAGTCCCTGCGTCAGACGGTCTTCCGGCACATAGGCGATTCCGTTTTTCATTGCATCGTCAATGCTGCGGATCTGGATTTCCTTCCCGTTCAGTTTGATCGTGCCTTCCTCTGCCGGTGCAATACCGAACAGGGCATCTCCGATCTCCCCGCGGCCGGATCCCAGAAGTCCCGTAATTCCGAGAACATCGCCCTTCTTCATCTGGAAGCTGACATCATGGAAAGCATGCTTCCTGGAAAGATGCTCGACCTCAAAGATGACTTCGTCGCTCGGTGCGGGGCTGTATTTCGTTTCAACGAAATCGCGGCCCGTCATATCATGAATGAACCTCGCGCGGTCATATTCGCCGATGGCTCCGTGCGAGATGTATTTTCCGTTTCTCATTATGGTCAGCGTATCGGCGATCTGATAGATCTCATCCAGCTTGTGGTTGACGATCATGATCGCGATACCCTTCTTCTTAAGGTTCTGCAGAATTTCCCAGAGCTTGTCGACTTCCTTGGATGTCAGCGCCGTTGTCGGTTCATCCAGTATCAAAAGCTTTGCATCGTTAATGATTGCCCTGCAGATGGCCACCAGCTGTTTATTGGCAATGGAAAGGCGTTCCAAAAGGATATCCGGATCGATATCCGCCCCGACCTCATCCATGGCTTCCTTTGCCAGCGCATGGGCCTGTTTCCAGTCCATAATTTTGGCACCTGTCATCAGTTCATGATTCATCGCAATGTTTTCCGCGACCGTCATGTTCGGGAAAACCGCGAAATCCTGGTAAATAACCTGAATCCCCATATGAATGGCATCGATCGGCTTAAGCTTGGAAACCTCTTTGCCGTCGATCCACATTTTTCCTTCATCCGCGTCGTGTGCGCCGGAGATAACCTTGATCAGGGTGGACTTGCCGCAGCCGTTTTCGCCGGCCAGGCAATGGATCTCGCCCTTTTTAACTTCCAGGTTGACTCCCCGAAGAGCATGTACGCCGCCGAAGGACTTCTTGATTCCTTCCATCTTAAGGAATGTCTCTGCCATAGTCTTACTCCCATAAATGAAGCCAGGCCCCGCGCCGCACGCAGGTTAGTGCGGCTGCATGGGGCCTGTTCTCATTTTTCTGAAATTACTCTGTCAACAGCATATAAATTAGAAGTTGTAAGCGTCATCCGTGACGTTGTCCTTGTTGACATCGATCCATGCATTTGCATAGTAGACATCATCTTTCAGCGTCAGTTTGTCATAGCCGTCAACATCAAGGCTGAGGCTGTCGTTTGCCTTGCCGTCAAGAACTGCCGTTGCAAGTTCGATCATAGCCTGTCCTGCAAGCGCCGGATCCCAGAAGCTGATTGTATCGATCGTGCCGTCCGTGACATATTTGCCGGAAACGGAAACCAGAGATGTGCCGACCAGTTCGATCTTGCCGGCCATGCCGAGTTCCTCGACTGCACGTGCTGCGCCGGCGATATCGCCCATAGCGGAGCCTTCGATTGCCGTGATGGTCGGATCTGCTGTCAGAGCTTCCTTGACCTTATTGTAAGCGGTATCCTGGTCATCGGAGGATTCGATTCTGTCTGCCACGAATGTCATATCCGGATAAGTCTTCTTTGCAAAAGCCTGAGCTCCGTCGCACCACTCATTGTGGGATGCAGATGTCAGAGCGCCGACAACCTGAAGGACCTTCGCTTTCGCGTTCTTGTCGCCGATCATCTTGGCGAAATGCTCGCCGTATGCCGTGTTGTCGAAAGCTTCGATATCATAATCCATGCAGCCTGTTCCTGTATAGGAAGCAGCTTCATGAGTGATGACTGTGATGCCTGCAGCCTTAGCTTTTTCAAGGATCGGCTGAAGAGCTTCGGTATCGAACGGAACGACGCAGATAGCGTCATAGTTCTGGGAAAGAAGAGATTCCACATATGCAGCCTGTCCTGAACCATCTGTAGATCCGCCGTAGAAGACGTCCGTGCCATTCTTGGAATTGTAATCCTTAACGCCCTGCTCCATTCTCTCGAACCATGCAATAGAAGTCATCTTCGGAACAATGGCGATTTTGTAAGATCCGCTCTTTGTGGATGTGGAAGCCGCCGTTGAAGCTGCTGTGGATGCTGCCTTGGAAGCTGCTGTGGATGCCGCTGTGGAAGCTGCCGTAGAAGCTGCCGTGGATGCTGCCTTTGATGCTGCCGTGCTGGTTGCTGTCGATGCTGCTGAAGATCCGCAGCCTGCAACCATGGTAACTGCCATTGCGATTGCCGCGATTACGCTAACTGTTTTCTTTAATCCTTTCATCTCGTTTCTCCTTCTTCCTTTGTTTAGTAAACATCGTCCATAACTATTATGAACGTTTAGTTACTTTTTACATCAGCCACAGTTAAAAGTCAATACGCCGGAATCAGTTTTGACGTTATTACTAAATTTCGAATTTGCATTTTGTTAAGTATTTTAATCAAACTGTCGAATGTGAGCCGACGTGAGTAAACGCCTCTGTTTGTTTAGTCCTGAATTGTCATTTGTTTACCTTTTTTGCCTTATTTCCTTCATTCAGGCTGCGCACGCTTCCCCTGATTTCCAGGTGCCCGGTGATTCTCGTTTTCACGGGCTTGAAACGGGGATCCTCGATCAGCTGCACCAGCTGGTTCACTGCCTGTTTCCCGATGATGTTTCTCTGGACATGCACCGTCGTGAGCGTCGGAACGCTGATGGAGGAAAACGGGATGTCATCAAAGCCGATCACCGAAATGTCCTTCGGCACTGAATAGCCCGCTTCCTGCAGCGCCTTGATGGCGCCGAGCGCAATCGTGTCGTTGTCTGCGAAAAAGCAGGTGGGAAGCTTCGGTTTTTCATCCAGAACCGCCTTCATGCTGTCATGCGCGCCGAGCATGCTCGGCGTGATGCGGTACTCCTGTTTCGGGCTTGCCTTCAGTCCCAGCTCCTTCGTATACATCCAGAAAGCTTTGTGGCGGGCCTTGAAGTTTTCCGAATCGGTACTGCTTCTTAAGTACCCCACCTCTTCATGGCCGCACTTCCTGACATATTCCAGAGCCATCCTTGTATTCTCATAATTGTTCATGCAGACGCTGCTGTACGGAAAGTCCGGAACCGTATTGTCCACCACGACAAACGGAACAGGAATCCTGTTCAGGCCCGGATAGCTTTCCGGCGCAAGTTCCGAAGCAATCAGGATCACGCCGCAGTATTTCCCGAACTCCACCGTTTTCAGGGCATTCGAAAGATCTTTCTTGACGACCATCATCGTCATTCCGAAATGTTCCTTGCGCAGCTGTTCTTCAATCGAATCGATAATCATGGAAATGAACCCCTGGTTCTCTTCCACGATGAGTCCGCTCTTCCAGTACTTGATCAAAAGCACGTTGCTGGCTGATGCGCTCTGGCGCACAGTCGGCTTATAATGATACTGATCGATGGCATTCTGTATTTTTTTTCTGGTCTCATTGCTCACGCCCTTCCTGCCGTTCAGGACAATGGATATTGCGGCAGGTGATACATTGATTTTCTGGGCCAGCTCTCGAATCGTCATGATAAGTTTCCCATTCCCCCTCCGGACACCGGAAGACTAAACAGATAAGTAAATTGTTCAGATTTGATTAGTTCTATTTACTAATCAAATATATCCTGAAAATACGGCCGTGTCAATTTGATTTACTGCCAAAAAGGACTCCGCTTTTTTGTGTTATTTCACAAAAAAGCGAAGTCCTTCTGTTCTGCCTGATCAGTAAACAAACCGGCGGTATGCGGCGTCAGAAACGGTAGCGTCCCTCTTCTTCCATTTTCCGCAGGGCCTGCATGACAACCGGCTTATCCGCCTTATAGGTTACGCCGTACCACTGGTCATGGCTCTTGAGCACTTTGACGGAAGCCCGTCCTTCGCTGAGCAGTTCATTCACAACCGAAGGCAGGATATACTCGCCCTTGAGCGGATTATTCTGCAGGATCTCATCCAGATGCGCCGGGAACCGCTCTTCCAGTTCCCTGAAAATGGCGTTAGAAAACCCCCACATGTTCATCGAGACGATGCTGTTCTCCGGAAGCGGATTCCAGGTGAGACCGTCGTCTTCGGAATAAGCAGCTCCGCCGTCTCTTTTCTCAATGCGCGTGCGTTCCCGGATGCCGGTCAGATTTTCATTTTCGTCCTCGGTACAGACTCCTCTGGACACATAGCCGTGATCCGTCAGGGTATTCTTCAGCAGGAACCCTGCCATGGAAAACCGGTACAGGTCATCGTCGTCATGCATCCTCATATAATCCGCGACGACCCGGAAAGCCTGGGAACCGTAAAAATCATCCGCATTGATGACCGCGCAGTCTTCCGGCACCTGGTTTGCACAGCAAAGCAGCGCCTGTCCCGTCCCCCACGGCTTCACCCGTCCCTCAGGCACCTCGAAGCCGTCAGGCAGATCATACATTTTCTGGAACGCATAGCTGACTTCAATCTTTTTCGAAATGCGGTCCCCGATAACTGCCTTGAATTCTTCTTCATTTTCCTGGTTGATGACAAACACGACTTTTTCAAAGCCTGCCTCGACGGCATCGTGGATTGAAAAGTCCATGATGATATGTCCGTCTTCATCCACCGGGTCAATCTGCTTGAGCCCGCCGTAGCGGCTGCCCATTCCCGCTGCCATAATGACCAATGAAAGTTTCTTCATTTTTATTCCCCCGCATTTTCGGAACTGCTGCCATACCGGCTTCCGTTTCTTTTCAAGTTCCTACTTTAATTCATCCCGGAAGTGTTTGCAACCCGAAATACCTTATGTTATAATACCACTCGGAAGCTTAGCTCAGCGGGAGAGCACTCGCTTCACGTGTGAGGGGTCGCAGGTTCAAACCCTGTAGCTTCCATCTCTCAGAGGTCCGGAATTCCTTGATTCTGTCAGGAATTCCGGGCTTCTCTTTTTTCATGGATTTGGTGTCTTTTTGAGGCCTTGGTGTCTTTTTCTCATCCTATAATCCGCTGATCAGTTTCTTCTTTTCCTCGGCGCCGGTGATATCGTACTGATATGGAGACGGTCCACTTCTGCAGAATGACCCGGAATTGAAGCAATCAGATTATAATCGCTCGTCTGATGCGCCATCCGTGAGGCAACTGTCCTTCGGATTGTCATCATACTCTTTCCCTGACTTTTCGCGATATCGAAAAATGGCATCTGCCCCGCTATTTCCTCATCAGACAGCATGCACCCATTCTTCCCGAGAAAGACTGACGGTTTCGTCTTACCGTGGTAATCGCTTCCGCAGGTAACGAAAAGCCCTCTTCTTTTCGCTTCATGGTAATAATGGAAACACTCTGCCGGGTTGTGATAACTGCTGAACGCCTCGATTCCGTCTATTCCAAGATCAAGAATGCCTTCCAGAAAAGTTTCTTTCCCTTTCAGGCTGACGCCCGGATGCGCAAGGACTGCCTTGCCTCCGCTGCCATGAATGATCCTGATCACTTCCTCCATCGGAGGATAGCTCATTTCCACATAGCATAATTTCCCCTGTGAATAGAAGTCCCAATAAAAATTGACATAGGGGTTGTCGCTTCGTCCTCCGCCTTCACGATAAGGACGAAGAAGCGGATGCCCGGCATACTCCGGCTTCGCAAGAATCACCTCGGCAAAGAGATCCCCTGTCCAGCTTTCTTCCCAGTATGTATCCTTCGATTTCTGCCACATTTCATCTTCCGTCACATGAAACCCCAAAAGCTGTGTCTTCTCAAGCCGTTCCAGAGAAGCCCTTAGCCCCTGTTCCCTTACGTCCCGTTCTATCTTCTCATAATCAGAGCTTCGATAATCGATTCCGTATCCCAGGACATGAAAGCCGGTGCCCTTATACATACAGTCAATCTCTGTACCGGGAATATAAGCTATTCCCAATGCGTGTGCTGCCCTCATGGCTGTCTCATTTGCTTTTACGCAGTTATGGTCCGTAATCGACATCATGGACATCCCCAGTGCTGCGCATTTCCGGATAAGCTCTTCCGGCTTCATTTCGCCGTCCTCGCTGAAAAAGCTGTGCATATGCAGGTCAATCATAAGCTGACTCTCCCATGTATCTGACGAAAGCAATGACATCATCCTTACAGGTGAAGCTGAGTCTTACATCGTTTTTTTTGGGTTTCATTTCACTAAAAATCTTCATGGCAGCTTCGTCGTGCTTAAGACTGCATACAGAACCGTCCTTCATATTCAGGAGAACATCCCCGCTGCTCTTTTTTACCAGATCGATAAACCGCTTAAAATCAGGAATCAAATAGAATGTAATCATTTTTTCACCCTTCCTTTCGTGTTTTCAAAATTGTTTTTTCATGCATAAAGAACATCAGCAGAAGCAAAAGAAGAAGATAAAGCGGGAACAGGGAAATGCCGACATGCTGCGCGATCCATCCGAACAGCGGCGGCATGAGACAGGTTCCGACATAGGCGCTGGCCATCTGGATGCCGATGACGGCCTGCGACCTGTCCGCCCCGAAACGGGAAGGCGTCGCATGGATGATGCTGGGATAGATCGGCGCACAGCCAAGGCCCACAAGGATGAGCCCGATCTCCACGGACAGGGACGGCAGCGGGAGCAGGATCATGATAATTCCCGAAAGGATCAGCACTTCCCCGAGGCGTACCATCTTTGTATCATTGAGCGCCATCGTCAGGAAACCGCCCACGGCACGTCCCGCCGTGATTCCGATATAGAACAGACTGGCCAGGGAAGATGCCTCCGTTTCCGTGACGCCTTCATGAAGGACAAGGTAGCTGCTTCCCCAAAGTCCTGTCGTCTGCTCGATCGCGCAGTAGCAGAAAAATGTCAGCATGACTTCCTTTGCCCCCGGAATGCGGATGACCTCACGGAGCGAAAGGGCCTTCCCGCCGGCTGCGGAGGCAGGCTGCGACTCCGGCGAATCTGTCTTCATTTTCCAAAGTGGAAGGCTGAAGACCAGGATTGCGGTAAGGACGACCTGCAGGATGGCGATATAGCGGTAGCCCATGTTCCAGCCCTGCCCGTTCGTCAGGGCAAAGCTCATGATGTAAGGACCGACCGAAGCGCCGACACCCCACATGCAGTGCAGCCAGCTCATGTGCCTGCTCTTGAAATGGAGGGCCACGAAATTATTAAGTGCCGCGTCGACACTCCCGGCGCCGAGCCCGTACGGAATCGCCCACAGGCACAGCATCCAGAACGCAGAGCTGACCGAAAACCCGAAGAGGGCAAATGCGGTCATCCCGACGCTGATGGCCGTCACCTTTCCCGCCCCGAGTTTCCTTGTCAGACGGTCGCTTTGGAGACTCGAGACGATGGTGCCCGCCGCGATGATCATGGAAATGATGCCGGCATACGAGACCGGTACGCCGAAGCTTCCGTACATGGAAGGCCACGCCGAGCCGAGCAGCGAATCCGGCAGTCCCAGGGAAATGAAAGCAAGATAGATGATGGCAAGAAGTAGCTGAATCATTTTGAAAACCTCCCGGATGAACTCTATGATGACAGAATATCGCCGCGAGGCACTTGATTCAATCTTCTTTCGGACCTATACTATAAGAAAAGCGACGTTTATGAACGTATGAAGCTGAATTGTAAGTCGGGATGCCATTTTGTAACGTGACATGCATTTTTCGAAAACGAAACATTTACTTTTGTAAACGAAATGCAGTTTTTCAGATTCTTTGTAAGGCAGATGCAGTTTTTGTAATGGAGATGCAGCTTCCGGTATCATACAGGGTTTGCTTTGCGGCGAAGGAAGCGGTATGATGGAAAAGACGGATATGCCTTTAAGAGGTAAGTTCCCTGCCGGCTTTTTTTGAAGCCTGAGAATCTACCCCTCCGGTCTTCCTGTTGAGATACCGGCGGCATTGCTTTTATCTGTCTATTTCTGAAGAAGGGCAGGCTTCAGCACGATGTCCCCGGGTGCGACCGGGGAACAGCCAAGAAGCCCTGCAGTTCCTTCCCCATGAAAAAAGCTGAACGCGTCGTAGGGACTGCGGTTGTTCAGCTTTTTTCTTTTGTATGAATTGATGTGGTTCATCATGAGCATGACATCCTCCTGCGTAAGGCTGTCGAAGCTCTTCCCTTTCGGAATGATGCGCCGGATGAGCTCATGGTTCACCTCGATCGCGCCCTTCTGAAATGGGCTGCCGGCATCGCAGTAGAACACGCGGGTCCGCAGGTGGCCTTTGCCGGACGGACCGAACTCGATCCTCTTCGGATTTGAGAATTCGCTTCCGTTATCCGTAAGGATCAGGGGGAAGAGTTCTGTAAAGGCATCCGCCCCGATCAGGCTGTAAAGACCGTCGAAGATATCGATCACGGATTGTGAGGTGTTGGCATCCCGCAGGAAGGCAAGCATGAAACTGGATTCCACAAAGTGGACCGTAAGGAGGCTTTTCCCGCCGGGCGTCCCGATGACGCTGTCCATCTGGACGACAGCCGTCTCGGGGCTTGATCCCAGGAACCTCTGGAAATCAGCGTAGCTCCTTCCGATACGGCAGCCGCGGTCGACCTTGAATTCGGGCTTCTTATAGCGCTGTCGGAAACGTACCTTCCTGGGGAGGTCGATGTTCCGGACATCCATGAGGCAGGCGTCGATATAATTGTAGACGGTCTTCTCGCAGCACATGAGCTCGTCCCTGTGATGGAGATAGATCTGATGGATGGACTGCCCCTGCTTCACAAGAGGGCTGATGACAGCATTCAGATGGCTGATCTCCTGTTCCGAGACGCATAGTCCGCTTCTCGCCGCGGAGAGCGATGCATGTGCTTCCAGATGTGCCTTCTCGGCATCATAGAAGTTCTTTGCCAGCGGACATTTTGGGAACCGGGAGCAGCCGTTGCAGACATACGGCACATGGAACCGTGCGGTGCAGACCTCTTCGATGTAGTCAGGGCAGACATCCCGGCATGTCTGACAGAAGCGGCAGAATGATCCGGCGCTCCTGCGGCAGTCCCTGCAGAGCCCGCGCCGCTTGCAGGCACTTCTCCTGCGGCATGGATTATAAATACAGCCGGGCCGGCTGGTGGCAATTACCTTCATATGCTTTCTCACTTCCCGTGAGATCGTAGTGTCGTTCTTGCCGAGCAGGCCTGCGATTTTTTTGAAGGAAAGACCTTCTTTCAGATATTTCTGAAGGAAAAGGCGTTCCTCATAAGTAAAGAAACTTGACATGGCGCCTCCTTATCCGCCGCCGGTACAGGATAAGAATACCGTCAGGACAGGATTCGCGCAAGCACTTGTACGGCAAGAGGCAGTCCTTTTCAGAACAATAAACGGCACACATAACGGTACGGTTACAGATGCAAACACAGCTTTTAAATTTACAATTAACGTATGAACGTATGAACGTATGAACGTATGAACGTATGAACGATGAACGTATGAACGTATGCAGCGGTTTCATTTTCAAAAAAGGGGGTATGGCATGGGACTTGAACAATGCGGCCTGGACATGAATGCCTCAAGGCGTGAACTAAAGGCACACGGAACCCTGGATTTTCCGTGTGCAGGCTATCTGGAACATTATGGAAACGCTCCCGGTGAAGGAATCCCCTGGCACTGGCATGATGAAATCGAAGTGATCTATGTCTCCTCGGGTACGCTGAACGTCCATGTGCCCGGCAGCTCTTATCTTCTTTCTGCCGGCGGATGCCTGGCTGTCAGTTCCGGAGTCCTGCACAGTGCCGAGGCGAAGCCGCAGTGCAAACTGCGCTGCCTTGTCTTCAGTCCCCTCCTGATTACGGGAAGCCAGGACTCCGTATACGCGAAAAAATACCTGAACCCGCTGCTGTCCAATCCTGCCTTCCGTGCCTATGTATTTGACAGCGATACGGAAAGCATGCCCATCCGGGACTTCACGGAGGCATTCGATGCATTGGCATCGGATGCACCGGATTTTGAATTCACCGTAAGGGAGCATCTCTCCTCCCTGTGCTGTTTTCTTTCCCATTCTTTTAAACACAATCCGGAAGCCGCACCGGCCGGGCGCAGCGAGGACAATGTACGCTTACAGAAGATGATTGGATATATCCAGGAGCATTATACGGAAGATATTTCGCTGGAACAGGTTGCCGGAGCAGCAGATATCGGAGAGCGGGAATGCCTGCGGTGCTTCAAACGCACCATACAGCTTTCCCCCATGCAGTATCTTCTGAAGTACCGCATCATGCAGGGAGCTGATTGCCTGCTTGCCGCTCCTTCCGACAGCATCTCGGAAATATCCATTGCCTGCGGCTTTGAGAGCCCGAGCAACTTCTCCATGCTGTTCAAAAGATTCCTTGGATGTACACCGCGTGAATACCGGAACAGCAGATCCACTGATGGCAGCGCACACCATATTTCTGGATTCCCGCCCAGCCGGAGCGCGTCAGGTTCACGACTGGTTTCATCGGCTGGTTTTCAAATATTCCCTTCGCATGAAAAAGAGCATATGCAGTCTGAAGCATGGCTGTTGCCCCAGACAGCCGCTTTTTAATCAGGAACTGCTATTTTCAATATACTGCTGCAGCGTTTCATACATCTTTCTCGGTTCGACCGGCTTGGTGATATACGCATCCATGCCCGCTTCCTTTGCCGCGCGCACGCTTTCCTCAAAAGCGTCTGCGGTCATGGCGATGATCGGGATTATGAGGGCATCCTGCCTCTCCAGCGCGCGGATATTTCTCGTCGCTTCGTAGCCGTCCATTTCCGGCATGCGGATATCCATCAGTATCAGATCGTAATATCCTTCCTTGGAAGCGACAAACTTTTTCAGTCCGATCAGGCCGTTTTCTGCTGAATCCACCATCATTCCTTTATTCTTCAGCAGCATGGACGCGATTTCCGTATTCATCTGGTTATCCTCGCACAGCAGGATGCGCCGCCCCTTCAGGACTTCCGGACTTTCCGCCTTCGGCTTTTCTTCCAGACCGTTCTGAAGCTTTGTCACGGGAATGACAACCTCCCATCGGGTACCTGCATGCAGATGGCTTTCAACCTGGATTGTACCGCCCAGAAGGTCGACATATTTTTTGACGATGGAGAGACCCAGGCCGGTGCCCGGCGTCTGTACGGACTCCGACCGTTTTTCCTGTGAAAATGGTTCATACATGTGCTTCATGAATTCTTCGCTCATGCCGATGCCGGTGTCCTCGATGATGAAGCCGCAGCATTCTTTTTCAGAGCCTGCGGAACGGCAGTACGGCGTTACCGTGACAGTCCCGCCGGCATGCGTAAATTTAATGGAATTGGAAATCAGGTTCAGGGCGATCTTGTTTATTTTGAGTCTGTCTGCCCAGACAGGCTCATTTTGGTAATGACTGAGTTTTTCGATCAGCTGCACGCCCTTCAGTTCCGCGGTCGGCCTGAGGGCCGTAACGACCGCCGGGACCAGGTCATCGGACATCACGGTTTCAGGCTCCGGTACTGCCTTGCCGCTCTCGATCCTCGACAGGTCCAGCGTGTCATTGACCAGATCGAGCAGAAGCTGGCCGGAGGATGCAATCTTTTTCAGATATTCCTGTTTTTTCTTCGGATTCTTCTCCTCCAGAGCAAAAGAGGTGAAACCGAGGACTCCGTTTAAAGGCGTGCGCAGATCATGGCTCATGCCGGACAGGAACTCCGACTTTGCGGCGGTTGCCGTCTCTGCCCGTTCAAGTGCCCTGCGCAGGCGCGCCTCCTGCTCAAGCTGCTGCTGCTGTGCCTCCGTGATATCCGTTTTAACCAGGGAAAGCAGGCCGTTTGCTTTGTCGAGATAGGAGAATTCCAGCAGTTTGCTGCGAATGCCGCTTTCCTCATTACTGTGGAACAAAGCCGAAATACTCTCTTTCTTTTCCAGCAATGCCAGCACATTGGATAGTTTCATAAACTCTCTGTATCTGCCGCGTTCTTCCAACAGCACGTATTTCGTGAAAATGGTATTCAGCGTCTCCTCATAGTCGGAATCGACATGAACCGTTTCTCTTCCCTTCCAGCGTTTATTCGGAATGAACAGCATGATCCGCTGTCTTTTTGCATCAATGCAGCTGACATAATCACATTGCTCCGCCACGATTTTTTTGATGATTGCTTCGGACAGTTTCTTTTCCCGTATGCTGCTGACCGCAAAAAAAGCAAAGATATCACCGCTCTTCGGGTGCTTGGAAAGCGTCGTGACGCCCTGCAGCCAGAGAGTCTCCTGCCCGTCAGGCGTGGAGCGGAATTCTCTGGTGATCGTCCGGTTTCCCTTTTCAAAACTGCTGAACAGACAGGACCGGTCAATCAGTTCCGCAAGGTTTTTGCGGTCCTTTTCTTCTTTGACTCCGCGCATCATCCTTTCGGTAAGTTCTTCGTAGCTGCGGCCCTCCCAGCTTACCGAAGGAGCTCCGTATCCGCGCAGCGCGTCGACTTTGTTCTGCGTAAGATTGGAGCGCTGCGTCATCAGATAAGAGTCCGCGACAGAGTCTAAAAAAGACTGTGCAGCATCGTACTGGTCCTGAAGCAGCTGATCCTGCTTTTTCAGTTCATCGATATCCGTGAATACGACATAGAGATATTTGACTTCCGAAATGAAAAACCAGGTGAAATTCGCGCTGACCCACTTATACCCGTCGCCCCGGATGAGAATCCGTACGACAACAGGATGCATTCCGCGCTCCCCATGGCTTGCCGCCAGTTCCCGGATGACGCAGTCCCTGTCATCAGGGTGAACCGTCTGCAGAAAACCGTTCTCTTTGGCATCAGGAGTTTCATTTTCCGCGTAACCCCTGAAGCACAGATATTCTTTGGAAAAACGTTCGGGCACGATGGGGCCGTCCTTGTTTTCCCTGTAAAGAATGGAACAGGTGGGAAGGCGGCCAATGGTATCCAGAAGCGTTTTCTCGACATTCTTCTGCCTCTGACTGTCAAGCTCCTGCCGAAGCTGAACTTCTTTTGAAATATCCCGGTAGGAGGCATAGAACAGCTTGCCGTTCGGCAGATTCTCCCGGAGCGTTACATCCATCTCTACCCAGATATAAGTTCCGCTGCTTGTTCTGAGCCGGATCTGCGGAATCCGGAACTGTTTTTCGTTGAAGCATGTCCGGAACACCTCAAGCGCAGCAGGCAGGTCGTCCGGGTGGACACCGCTGAACGCATTTTTATAATACGCGGACCGGACCGCGCTCTGCTTCGGATCTACTTTCTCCGGAGCCGGCATATCGGGACTGATGAGCCGCATCTGCTGCGTATTGGCAAAGAGGATCTCCTGGTGCGCCTCATCGGGCATAAACAGCACGCAGACTCCTGTCGGAATATTATTCAGGATGTCAGAAACGCTGTCTGCCTGGCTGGCCGGATTGAATGAGGATTCATCGGTGCTGCTCTGTATTTTCCTGTAGGACTCGGAGATGCTGGACATAGGCAGAAGTTTCTGATAGCCGGCCATCAGGCGGACCGTAATATCGGCCATCTCCTCCGTCGATTCGCGGAATCCGTTTTCCGCCCATTTCCGCATCAGGGAAACGACGGTTGCCGACAGATATTCCGGCATATATTCCCGCTGAAAGCCCTCAAGCCCGCTGCCTTCCTGCACTGCCATATAGCGCAGATAGCTGTTCCTGATCTCTGACTCAAAAAGAGGATATAAATTATTTTTTACAAACAGCAGGTCAAAATACTTGTTGGTTTTTATGAAAGAATAGAACTCCTGAAAACGTAAGTGGATTTCTCCGTCAAAGGAGTGTTTCCTGTTATAGCCCTTTTCCACCTGCGACAGCTTATAGAGAACCACGTCGTCCATGGACGTAAAATTCTTGTAGAATGCCGTCCTGGAAATTCCGGCACAGGCACATACCTGTGAGACCCTGACCTTGCAGTAGGGCACGGTTTTAAGCAATTCCATGAGCGCGGAGCAGATCTGGGTCTTGGATCTTTCCATGGCTTTTTTATTATTGATCTCGTTCATCTGTGGTTCCCCTTATGCGCTTTCCTGAAACGGAGATGATGAAACGGAAATGACGAAATGATCTATCCTGTAACTATCATATTCCCAAAGCCATGAGTTTACAAGTGAAAACGCATAGCCCGGAATCAGGCATTCAAAGAAGCCATGCGTCAAAAAAATATTGCATATCTGCCGTGAACTGTACTAATATCTATGTGACAAATCGGTTCGCACCATAAGCAGATAAGCTTGGGAGAATCATCATGATGACGATAAAGGAATTCGGTGAAATCATGTGCAGGGATGAGGCATTGCGCAATGAATATCTCCTTGCGGAGAAAGAAGGCAGCATCGACCGGTTCTTCAGGGAACATGATGTGGATGCCACAGCCCGGGACATAGAAGACCTGTATCAGGCACATCAAAACTGTCAGCTTGATGATTCCGAACTGGATAATGTCTCCGGCGGACGGGATTACAGTACATGCCATACATCATCTGGTGTCGGCAGTTCCGGTACGGATTCTTCATTCAGCGGATCGGATACCTGCCACACAGCCTCCTCTGTCAGGAAGACTTCTTCCGCGCAGAAAAGAAAACCCTTTTTGTGGTGGCTATGGTAAAACCCGCGGCACAGACAGTTTACCGGCACTTGAGATAATCCAGAAAGGTCTTTGTCGCCAGTGAGGCCGTTCTGCTGTTTTTCAGAATCACTCCGATATTTCTGACAAGCGGTTCCGACAGCGGAATCGCTTTGATTTTATAGGGAATCCTCCTGAGGATCAGATTCGGCAGAATGCTGATTCCCAGTCCGCTTTCAACCATGGACATAATGGCATAGTCATCCCATGTCGTAAAATGGGTCTTCGGCACGATTCCCAGACGGTCGAAGTATTCCGAAACTTCTTCTTTTTTCCCGTGTTCCAGAAGAAGGAACGGTTCCTTCTCAAACTCCGAAACAGGAAAGACTTCCGCATCTGACTGCGGATGATTCTTCGGCAGGATAGCCAGAAAGGAATCCTGTTCCAGAAAGATGGTTTCCAGGTCGGAGGATACGGGAAGCCTGGTAAAGCCGCAGTCCACGCGTCCTTCCTGAACCCATTTCTCGATTTCCTCATAGTCGCCCATCAGAAGTTCATAATCTATATTCGGATAATTCTTCTGAAATTTCCTGATGATATTCGGCAGCCAGTGCGTCGCCACGCTTGAAAAAGTCCCGATGCGGATCATGCCGGATTTCAGCCCGTTGAGTTCATCGACCTGCATCTGGAGATTCCTGTATACATTTACCATGTCTCTTGCATACGGCAGAAGAAGCTGACCGGCCGACGTCGGAGATACCCCGCTGCGGTCCCGTTCAAGTAGCGAAAGCTTCCATTCCTTTTCAAGGTCGCCGATCATCCGGCTGATGCCTGACTGAGAGTAATGAAGCCTGTCCGCCGCCTTTGTAAAGCTGCCGCACTCAACGGTCGTGATAAAGGCTATATACTTCTGAATCGAGATGTCTTTTCCATCCATTTGATTTTGTCATCCATTCTATGAATATTATTCATTTTCCAAATGCATTCTATCACACTATAATCAATATGAAAATGCTGACGGAGGCGATTTCCCATGTTTTATTTTCCTGCCTTTAACCGGGCACGAAGCAGCAATACTGCTTCTGCATATACCAAATATCTTTTTTCCCTGCTGCTCTTCGGCTCCAATGGGATTATCGCCGGAAGCATCCGTCTGGAAAGCTATCAGATCATTCTCCTCAGGACTTTTCTCGGAAGCCTGCTGCTCCTCATGGTCTGCGCCGCGACGCATTCTCTCAGGGGCGTCATGAAGCATAAGCGGGAACTTCTTTTCGTCATCCTCTCCGGCGTGTGCATGGGGATCAGCTGGATGTTCCAGTACGAAGCATACCGCCGGATCGGGATCGGCATCACATCGCTGCTCTACTGTCTCGGTCCGATTCTCGTCGTCATCCTTGCACGGGTTCTGTTCAGAGAAGGCATCACGCTGAAAAAAGGGGTCTGTCTTGCGGCGGTCACCATCGGTGCGATCCTGACCGGCGGAGTTTCCGTCCGGCAGGGCGCAAATGCCATAGGAATTCTCTGTGCCCTGATGTGTGCATTTGCTTATGCGGGGATGATTCTCCTTAACAAGAAAAACAAAAGCATTGCCGGTCTTTCCAATCCGGCCATTCAGCTGACAGCCGCTTTTGCGACCGCGCTTCTTTACAGTTCGGTGCGGTGGCTGGCAAACAGTGCACCGTCCATTCATCTTTCTTCCGATGAATGGCTGCCGGTTCTTCTGCTCGGTCTGATGAACACGGGGATCGGATGCTACCTGTATTTTTCAAGCATCCCGAAGATTCCTGCTCAGACCGTTGCCGTGTGCGACTACATTGAGCCGCTTTCCGCTTTTATTCTTGCCGCCCTGATTCTTCATGAATCCATCTCCGGACTGCAGATAGCCGGCGCCGTACTGATCGTCATCGGAGCAGCTGCCTGGAATATTGTGCCGCGTCCCCGGACTTCTGACCGCGCTTTGAATCTCTCCGGCCAGAGGAAGAGATCCGCCGTCTTTCACGTGCCGGATGTCAGGATGGAATTGAAATGATCGATGATTTTTTCTTTATCCGCAGCTGACCAGCTGAAATCGTAATCGACAAGCCTGATGCTGTTGATCGGACAGAGCCCTTCCGGAAGTGAAACATCATTTCTGGAAGGCCGCCGGTTCCAGTCTTTGCTTTGTTCTTCCTGCGCATCGCGCGAAAGAATGAAATCTTCAAAGATTTTCGCATTTTCCTCATGACTGCAGTTTTTGATGATGGCAATTGCATCCGGAACGGCAGACGTCCCCTCCGACGGATAGCAGTATCCGATATCCGGATTATCCAGGTAAAGAGCCGCGGATTTTTCAATCGTGATCCCCACCGCAAAATCTCCGGAGGCCACCAGCTTATGGCATTTTCCGGAAGAATCCAGGATCCTGCCGTCAAGATTGGCGGCAAGCTTCTGAATATATTCCCATCCGTCCGTCTCTCCTCCCATGGCAAGAATCATCGTACAGAGCTGCGTATAGGCTGAGCCGGACTTGGACGGCTGACAGTAGGCTATCTTTCCCTTGAGCGCAGGATTGAGCAGGTCTTTCCAAGAAGAAGGTTCTGCGATCCCTGCTTCCGACAGCAGTCTTTTATTGTAAATGATGACCATCGGGAGCGGACTTTCCCCTGTCCATTTCCCGTCGGAATCGATGAACTTCGAATCGATTGCCTCAGCGTTGACGGAAGAATATTGTTCAAAACAGTCGCCGTAAGCGGAAAGGGTATCCGCGCCGCCTCCCCAGAGCACGTCCGCTTCCGGAGAGTCGCCCTGGCTCCGTATCTTGTCGCACAGTTCCACGGTTCCGCCCGCGACCAGCACGACCTTGATGGAAGGATAGGCATTCATGAAGGCGACGATATCCGCGTTAAGCGGATCGGCATCATGCGGCGAGTAAACGACGACCGTCCCTGTATCCGTATCGGAGCCAGTGCTTTCCGAAGACAGGTCTGAATCCGCCGGCGTACTTCCGGCAGATGATTCTCCCGACAGGCCGGCACCGTCTGATGTCTCCGTTCCGGAAAGTGAGCTGCCATCCGCGGAATTTCCGCCGGCTGTTTCATTTCCCGCAGACATCCCGCTCCCGCATGCCGTCATCAGGGAAATGAGACCGGCCGCGGCCATCAGAAGTGCTGTCGCTTTCACGGGCATCCCTCTCCTCATGATTTCCCTCCGCATGCTTTCTCCAGGGCATCAAACATCTTCACATTGTCGATCGGCTTGGAAATATGGCCGTTCATCCCGGTCCGGCGGCATTTTTCGATATCCTCCTCGTAAGCGTCGGCGGACATCGCAAGGATCTGCACGGAGGAAGCATCCGCACGGTCCAGCTTCCGGATTTCTTCGGCAGCCGTAAAGCCGTCCATCACCGGCATCCTCAGATCCATGAGGATGACATCATAATAGCCGACAGCCGAATCTGAAAATTTCCTGACGCCGATCTCCCCGTTCTCCGCAGAGCTTACTACAAGCCCACGGCTTTCAATGACCTTCCTGGCAATTTCCGTATTCATTTCATTGTCCTCACATAAAAGGACATGTTTTCCGCGAAGCACGTCCGCTGCCGTTTGGTCTGTTTCCTTCTTGTCCGCGCCTTCCACTTTTTTCACAGGCAGAAGGATTTCGAATCTTGTTCCTTTTCCCTGACTGCTTTTCACGGAAATCGTTCCGCCCATCATGGTGACGATCTGTTTGACGATGGAAAGCCCGAGGCCTGTTCCCTGCGTATTCCGCACTGCAGGCGATACTTCCTGCGTAAACGGCTCAAACATTTTCTTCTGGAATTCTTCATCCATTCCGATGCCGTTGTCTTCAATGATAAAGCGGCAGTTCTTCTGATTCAGGGGCGGATCGATCGCTTCGATCGTCAGTTTCACGGTTCCGCCTTCCGGCGTAAATTTCACTGCATTGGAAAGAAGATTGAGAAGGACCTTCTGGGTATTGATGACATCGGCTTCAAAATATCCTTTGGGCGCGCGTTCCGTGTCAACCAGGAAATGAACCCCTTTTTCTTCTGCGGAAATCTCAATCGGCACGACCGCATTCCGGATGATCTCACTGCCCGATACAATTTCCGGATTCAGCGTATATTTCCCGCTCTCAATCTTGCTGATGTCCAGCGTATCGTTGATGAGATTCAGCAGGAATTCTCCGGAGATCTTGATCTTTTCAAGATAGCCTTCTTTTTCCGCCGGGTCGGAAGTGCTTCTTGCAAGTCCGGTATATCCGATAATCCCGTTCAGAGGAGTGCGCATGTCATGGCTCATGTTCGATAAAAATTCAGACTTGGCATTGGCTGCCTTCTTCAGCTCCGCATTCTTGTTTTTCATTCTCCGTGCGGAAATGAATCCTGCAAGCAGCATGGCGGCAGCGAATCCCAGAATCGTGAATACCAGGATCATCAGCCGCTGGTTATCATAGAGCATGTCCATAAAAGACAGCGACTTTGTGGAAAGCGAAGTATTCTCCATCGCCTGGTTCACGGTTTCCGAGCCGATGGAGGCAGCGGCCTTGCTCAGGATAGAATAGAGGCGGTCATCCGCCTTGTCGGATACGGCTGCGGACAGGGAATAGTTTGTTCCGGTCGCTTTGTACACGACGTTCTGATAGGCAAATCTCTTGCTGTAATACCCCATTTCATAGGAATCCACGAAGGCCACATCTGCCTGATTGCTCAGGACTGCCATCAGGCATTCCTCCGTTGAAAGATAATCGGCAAAGCTGTAGGGATCCTTCAGGATATTGCCGGAGAAGTATTTCAGGTAATCTCCCGAGACCGTAGCGGCACGGTTTCCGCCCGTACTGTCCGTACGGGTGGCTATGAAAATCGGAAGCGACGAAAAAGGCACGGTAATCTTCGCACTGTTCTGCGCGGCCCAGGTATAATCATAGGGGAATCCGGCAAAGATATCCGCTTCGCCGCTCCGGAATTTCTCCAGGGCTTCTTCTTCCGAACTGCAGGACAGATATGAAAAACGGAGCCCGGTATTTTCGGAAATCTTTTCGAAAATGACCGACAGCGCTCCGTCAAAGTTTCCCTTGTCGTTCGTGTAGGACAGCGGAACCCATTTCGGGTCATAGACCACCTTCACGTCCTCTCCGGAATTGATATATTCTTTTTCGGATTCCGAAATGACCGTCAGCTCGTCTCCCGTGCTGCTGTGGTATTTCTGATAGAGTCCCTCCTCGAAATACGGATTCTCGGTTTTCAGCTTGTTCATGGCGACATTCAGTTCCTGCAGAAGATCATTATTTCCCTTCGTCACCGCGAAATAATAGGAATGGACACCGATCCTTGCGACCGTCCGCATGCCGCTGTCCGTAAGGCTGCTCACAAGATAGGAGTTGACTTCCCCGCTGTTCATTCCCTGCAGCACATGCTCCCAGTCATGATAATAGATCAGCTTCGGCAGGCAGTCGTTGTCTTTGCAGTAATCAACGAACGCACTGTTGTTGACGCTGTCCGTATAGGATAGGCCCACTGTGAGCGTGGACAGCGTTGTGAAATCTTCATAGGATATCTCCGAATTCTCCGGGCTCACGACAAGACAGGTGCTGCTCTCTCCCGATGCCAGGGAGGAAAATGAAAGCCGGCTTGTGAGTTCATCCGTCCTGTCGACATTGTTCATAAGGTCCAGTTCCCCGTCCTCCAGCATCTTCAGGCCTTCCTCATAGGTCACCGGGACAAACTGATACTGCCATCCGGCATACTGCGCGATGGCCTGCAGATAATCATAGCTGTATCCACGGTATTCCTGACTGGAAGAATTGTATTCCTGAAAATTTGTGAGGGTATAATAGCCGACACGTACCGTACGTTTTTCACTTCCGGCACGGACAGAAAGGGGAAGAAGCGAAACAAAGAAAACTGCAGATAAAACTGCGGCTAAAAGGCGGAGCATGCATTTGCGGCATCTGCCCGTATTTCTCTTTTCCATTTATGAATATATATTATACACTAATTGGGCGTTCAGTGAAAAAAATTTTTTCAGGGAGTGAAAATATACTGTCTCATCCTTCTGAGCGCCTCTTCCACACGGGAAACGGGCAGCGCCGCGTTGATCCGGACGCTCCATTTCCCATGGAACGGTCTCCCGTCCTGCCAGATGACTCCGTACAGGACGCCCCTTTTCTGAAGCTCATCGATCGTAATCCCGTGTTCTCTGCAGTAGCCTTCGCAGTCGGGGAAAAGCATGTAAGTGCCTTCCGGTTCTGCCAGTTCTACCCCCGGCACGCACTCATTCAGATAAGAATAGATCATCCGGACATTGGTTCCCAGAACCTGCCTGAGTTCATCCACCCATTCCATTCCTTCTTCACTGTATGCTCCGATCAGGGCATGCATGGAAAGGACATTCATGGAATTGTAATGCGACAGCGCGGACTGGTTCTCCACCCGTTCCTTCAGCCATCTGTCGTAAATGATGTGATAAGAACCGATCAGGCCGGCAAGATTGAACGTCTTGGAAGGCGCATAGAGTGCAGCCGTATGGCTCCTCGCATAATCGCTGACGGTCTGTGTCGGAATATGCGTATGCCCGTTCAGCAGAAGATCCGACCAGATTTCGTCTGACAGGATATAGACCTCATATTTCTCAAATAAGTCAATGGCTTCCTTCAGTTCTTCCCTGGTCCAGACCCGCCCGGTCGGATTGTGGGGAGAGCACAGGATTGCCGTGTGGATATGGTATTTCCTGATCTTCTCCTCCATATCCGCAAGGTCCATCCGCCAGGTGCCTTCCGCATCGCGCTTCAGCGGACTCAGCGCCAGATGGAATCCATTCTCTTCCAGCGTCTCCGTAAACCCGATATACGTCGGTGAATGGAGCAGAACATAATCGCCTCTTGAACAAAGCACGTTGAGCGCACTGACCACCCCTCCGAGCACGCCGTTCTCATAGCCGATATTTTCTTCCTTCATGCCGGTCACATGATTCCGCTCCTGATGCCAGCGGATGATTGACTGAAAGTATTCCGGACGCGGAACATAATAACCGAAAGCCGGATGCTGTGCCCTCCGGATAATGGCCTCCGTCACAGACGGTGCGGTCGGAAAGTTCATGTCTGCCACCCACATCGGAATACGGTCAAATTCCGGGAGCGTTTCTCCCTGCGGCCTGAAAGCTCCCGCCGTCTCAAGATCCACCGCTATGGAATCCATTCCCTGCCTGTCAAGAATGCTGGTAAAGTCGTATTTCATTGCAGCCCCCTCCTGCTGCAGCCGATGCCTGTGCAGCCTCTCTGTTTAAATGTCCTACTCTCCGAAGGAATAAACATTTCCATTGAAGTATCCCGAACCGTAATTCTCACCGATATTGTTCCCGTACGAATACGGGAAGCTCCCGCTGCCTGATGCAATCCTGCCCGCAAGAGCCATGATGGCTGCAAAAGCGAACACGCTGACGAGAATCTCGATTCCGATGATGATGGCCACCATGATCAGCTCTGCCTGTGCCCAGTGCTTCTTGTTCTCATTGGCATCGCTTCCGAATCCCCAGATAAACAGAAACACAATATTGGCAATCGGAATCAGCATCAGAAGGAGTGTAATGAGCCAGTCCTTCATCGACATGACCGAGGTCTTGTCCGGCTGCTGAGGGTACGGAGGCTGTCCGTACGGCGAATTCTGATACGGCTGTCCCTGATACGGCTGTCCCTGGTAATTCTGGTTCTGATACGGCTGGTTCTGATACGGCTGGTTCTGATAGGACTGCCCCTGATTCGGCTGCCCCTGATAGGACTGCCCCTGATTCGTCTGCCCCTGGTTCTGCCCGTTCTGCTGCGTATTCTGATAATCCATTTTCTTCACCTCGCGCTATTTTAGTCATAACCTTTACCTGACTTGAACCGTAAAGGCTATGCCGATGTTCCATACTGTTCCCCTTATATGTATCTTACACATTGATTCATCCATAAATCAACACCTAACCTGTAAAATAAACCGCTGAACACATCATAAAGATGCCGTCCTGCAACAACGGGGTGAAGTGCAAGACGGCATCCAAGGGGATAATATGGTCTATCCTCATAAAGGATACCTGATTTTTCCCGGCCGGGACCGGATTTGTTGCAATCGGGATTTTTTTTGCTGTGAATTTCTTCATGCATTTTAAAAAATTGCGTGCTATAATAAGCCCCGGCGTGTAGCAAAGATTTCAACAGGATAAATTGTAGCCAAGCGTGTGATGCATAATTTTTATGCATCAGGCGCTTTTTTTATGATAAAGGAGAATGTGAAAAATGCCAAGAACAAAAACACAGGGTGTTATTTTCGGTCTGATCATGTCATATGCCATGGCCTGCGGAATGGAGGTATACAATATCGCCATCAAGGAAGGCTTCTCTCTGAAACCGGGCGGCTTCAGCAGCATGACCAATCAGGTATTCCTGGATGCCTTGATTGAGGCCTCTTACATGGGCGTTTTCGTATTCATTTTTTCAAGTCTCTGGGGAAACCGCATCGGTGCAGCTTTTGCCGAAAAATATACAGATCCCTCAAAAGACAATCCCTGTTTCTGCAGGATCATGCGTCAGGCAGGCACGGTTGCGATCATGTGTCCGACCATGAGCCTTTGCGCTTCCATCCTCTTCAATGTCATCATGGCTGGAGCCTCTGTCACTCAGCTTCCGGCCATCTGGGCCGGTACCGTCCTCAAAAATTTCCCGATGGCTTTCTTCTGGAATATGTTTGCGGCAGCTCCCTTCACCCACTGGCTGTTCGGCAGACTCTTTACTGCCCCGGCTGCTTCCCCCGAACCCGATACCGCACAAGGATTCCGTATGCAAGATAAAACAGAATCATGAATCCGAAAATGATTCCGGCATAGGCCGCCAGATATCCTGTCGTCCCGAACTTCTCCTGAATTCCCATCAGCGGCGAACCGTAGGACGCTTCAAACAGAAACCCGTAATTGACAAAAAAGACATGGTCGAAAACCCAGACCGGAATTCCCCAGCAGGCAAGAAAAAGGACCGGTTTCCAGATTCGGTTCCAGGAAGCGGCAATCGTGCCGTCCGCAAGACGCATGCAGACATAAAGGATGACTGCTGCATGAATGAGGAAGCCTTCCAGCGACATGAAGCTGAAGACAGGATACCGCGTCCAGTCCGGAAAAAGCAGGGCACAGCAGGCTCCCGGCATCAGCGGATAAAAGAGGCTCTGACCGAGAATGTCCCAGTTGAAAACCGCATGCAGAAAAGCAAGATAGGATGCCAGGCTGCAGAGATGAAGGGGAAGAGAATAGATGACATTCACCCCGACCGCCGCAAAATAAACCGCCATCAGGACCTGCATGGTCAGGGCCGCGGATGCCGTCGCAAGATAAATCCGTCTCTGGGTTTTCCTGGAAGAACGGTTGTAAAAATGAAGGATAAGAAAAATCGCCGCAAGGATTCCGGCAAGGAAAGACAGATGAACGGGACCATAGGCTGAAAACCCGATCCCGTCCGGAAGCTCCGTCTCGTAAATGAAGAAGTTTTCCATTTCCGTCTTCTTCCTTTCCGTTTCTCAGCCTGCGAATTTGGTATACAGCCCCATCGCGATCAGGATGAAAATGATAGCCGGAAGAATAAATCGCAGATAGAATCTCAGGGCTTTCGTCCCGAGGAATTTGCGTCCGGTGCCTTCATTTGCCTCCGCAAGGAAATGGTCCAGTCCCCATCCGAAACGGCTGGTGCAGAACAGCACGTACAGCAGGGCGCCGATCGGAAGAAGCAGGTTGCTGACGATGAAATCCTCCAGATCCATGACGCCGGAACCATTTCCGAAAGGCATGAAGCCGCTCCAGAGATTGAAGCCCAGAACGCACGGAATCGATCCGGCCAGAATGATCGGAAGACTGACGGCAATTGCTTTTTTGATGCTGCAGCCGGTCAGGTCGGTCGTGAAGGAAATAATATTCTGGAACACGGCGATGACGGTTGACCATGCCGCAAAAATCATGAACAGGAAAAACAGGGCACCCCAGAAGCGTCCGAAGTGCATGTGGTTGAAAACATTCGGCAGCGTAATAAAAATCAGGCTCGGCCCCGAAGTCGTCTCAATATTGTAGGCGAAGCATGCGGGGAAAATAATGAAGCCTGCCATGATTGCAACAAGCGTATCCAGGGACACGATATGGATTCCTTCGTTCAGAAGACTCTTCTCTTTCCCGATATAGGATCCGAAAATTTCCATGGATCCGATGCCGATGGAAAGAGTAAAGAAGGACTGCGCCAGTGCCGCACTGATGACGCTTGGCAGGCCGGCCTTTTTTATATTCTCCACATTCGGGAGCAGGTAGAATGCCAGGCCTTTTGCCGAATCCGTAAAGAAAACCGAATTTGCCGCCAGGACAACCATCAGGATAATGAGCAGAAGCATCATGACTTTCGTGATCTTTTCAACACCCTTCTGCAGGCCTCCCGAGCAGATGAAAAAGCAGCCAAGAATCGTAATGACGGTGAAAGCCAGCATGAGCCAGGGCTCTCCCAGCATTTCCGTGAACTGCGTGCCGATGGCCTCAGCAGACTGCTCCTCAAAATCTCCCTTGATTTCTTTGATGAAATACAGCACAAGCCAGCCGGCAATCGTCGTGTAGTAGAACATCAGCAGATAATTTCCGGCGATGCCGATGTATTTGTGCAGATGCCATTTCGTGCCTTTCGGTTCAAGAATTTCAAAGGCTTTTACTTCGGACTTCTGTGACGCACGGCCGACGGAGAATTCCATGACGATGACCGGCAGGCCGAGAATGCAGAGAAACAGCAGATAGATCAGTACAAAAATCGCTCCGCCGTACTGACCGACAATATAAGGAAAGCGCCAGACATTTCCAAGTCCGATTGCACATCCCGCAGAAATCAGAATAAAACCCAGTCTCGATGAAAATCTCTCACGTTCCACTTCCATTCTCCCCGTATCTTTTCAATATTTTCTTTTTTATCCTTCTTCCATAAAACCCGGTGACAGGCCCGCAGGACTTTTTTCCGGATCGGATCCATCTTCCGGTGCAGGCCCCGTTACGGAAGCAGGCTCCGCAGCGGATGCATTATTCTCCGGTGCATGTTCCGAAACGGCTGCATTTTCCGCTGCAGGCTTCGGTTCCGGATCATCCAGATAATGGGCCAGCTGCCACACTTCATCAAACTCAATTTCCGGTTTTCGCGCCGCCGCCATCAGAAACTGGATGAGCAGATAGGCGGCTTTCCGCGATGCGATGGATTTTGCCAGTTCTCCTTCATCCTGCAGGGTCTGGATTCTCTCTGTCAGAAGATCCTCCAGTTTCTTCAGCGAATTTTCCTCTGAAAGCTTTACTTTTTCCGATTTATTCAGATGTTCTTTTCCGTTGAAATGATACCGCTTCTGAAACTTCCGGATGCTTTCAAACATGAAACGCGTATTGTCGTAATGCCGGTGCCCGCCTTCCAGATACAGCCTGACATCTGCCACCAGCACGTACCAGTCTTCCGTAATGATCTGCATCACAAAGTCATTTTTGCTGACAAAATAGCGATAAAATGTTCCGGTCGCCATCCCGCACGACCTCGTCAGTTCCGGAATGGAAATCTCTTCGGGTCCTTCCGAAAGAAGGATTTCCTTTCCTGTCCTCATCAGTTTTTCTCTTGCATTCTTCAGCCTCGGACGCATATTCCCCTCTCTTTCTGCATCAGACCTTAGTCGGCAATCCGTCCCCCGTTTGCCAGAATCCTTTCATAATCTTCCAGATTTCTGACAAGCAGTGACGGAGTATCCAGACCATAAGGACATCTGCTGCTGCAATGACCGCAGTGCCGGCAGTCTTTGATTTTCATCATTTTATCCTGCGTTTCTTTTTCCAGAAGCACTGCACTCGGAGATCTCCTAAGAAGCAGAGACATGCGGGCGCAGTTATTGATTTCAATTCCGGCAGGACATGGCATGCAGTAGCCGCAGCCACGGCAGAAATCACCGGACAGTTCCGCCCTGTCACGGGCAATCACAGCCTTCAGTTCTTCCGTCATGACCGGCGGGTGCCCGATATAGGAAAGGAATTCATCCAGTTCTTTTTCTCTCTGGACTCCCCACAGCGGCACGATAAACGGATACCGGGCTTCAAAGGCATAGGCAGCTGCGGAGTTCGTGATCAGTCCTCCCGACAGCCCTTTCATGGCAAAGAACCCCATGCCTGCCTCCCGGCACTCTTCCGCCACTCTCTCATCCACTTCCGTTGCCAGATAGTTGAACGGGAACTGCAGCGTCTCATAAAGACCGGAAGCGATAGCTTCTTCTGCGACTTTAATCCGGTGGTTTGTAATGCCGATATGACGGATTTTCCCCTGAGCCTTTGCTTCCAGCATCGATTCGTAAAGCCCTGTTCCGTCCCCGGGCTTCGGGCAGAAGGAAGGGTTGTGGAACTGATAGATATCGATATAATCCGTCTGCAGTTTTTCCAGGGAAACTTCCAGATCCTTCCGGAAGTGTTCGGCATTGACTGCTGCTGTCTTGGTGGCAAGGATGACTTTTTCTCTCATTCCGGCAAAAGCAGCGCCGACCTTTTCTTCGCTGTCCGTATAGAGTCTGGCAGTATCATAATAATTGACGCCGGCTTCATAAGCCCTGCGGAGAAGATGCACGGCCTCTTCCTTTGAAATGCGCTGGATGGGAAGGGCTCCGAAGCCGTTCTTCTGCACCGTTATTCCGGTTCTTCCTATCGTTACCGTCTCCATGGATTCCTCCTTTACTGCCATTTGGAAAGTTTCAGTCTCCGCCGAAAAGTTCTGTCGTAAAATATCTCTCTGCCGTATCAGGCAGGACCGTCACGACCGTCTTTCCCGGACCGAGCTTCTTTGCGAGCTTCAGGGCAGCTGCAACATTTGTCCCGCTGGAAATGCCGCACATGATGCCTTCCTTCCGTGCAAGGTCCTTGGACGTCAAAATGGCTTCATCATCCGTGACTGTGTAAATATCATTATAGATTTCCTGATCCAGATTCTTCGGAATGATGCCGTCGCCGATTCCCATCTGCAGATGCGTTCCGATATTGCCTCCCGCCAGGATCGCAGCATGCTCCGGTTCCACGGCCCAGATCTCGATGTCCGGATTCTTTTCACGCAGGGCCTTTCCGATTCCGCTGATGGTTCCGCCGGTGCCGATGCCGGAGCAGAATCCGTGAATCGGGCAGCCTGCCTGTTCCAGGATTTCCTGTCCGGTTGCGGCATATTGTATCTCCGGATTCGCCGGATTTTCAAACTGCTGCGGAATGAAGACGTGCGGATCTTCCTTTGCCATTTTCCGCGCCGTTTCCAGACATTCTGTCATGCATTTTCCGATATTGCCCGCATCGTGGATCAGGATTGTCTCCGCTCCGTAATGGTGCACCAGTTTCCGTCTTTCTTCGCTGACGGAATCCGGCATGATGATGACCGTCCGAAGTCCCATGACGGCTCCGATGAGTGCCAGTCCGATTCCCTGGTTTCCGCTGGTCGGTTCGACAATGACCGTATCATTTTTTACCAGTCCTTCTTTTTCCGCATTCCGTATCATGTTGTAGGCGGTGCGGGTCTTGATGGAACCGCCGACATTCAGTCCTTCGAATTTCACCAGGATTTCGGCTCCGTCTTTCTCATTCATGTGATTCAGCCGTATCAGCGGCGTATGTCCCATTGCATCCAGTATATTGCTGCAGACCATTGAAAGAAATCCTCCCTTTTTTGCTTCATCTATAATAGCATAATTCGGCCGGATTTCCATAGAAAACATATCCGCCAAATGTACCATGGCTATTTTTTGCGCAAGTCGTATAATAGGAAGGGGAAAATGACAATAGGAGGAATCCATCTTGATTCTCGAAAGAATCAGCGCACCGGATGACATCCGGAAAATCGATCCGAAGGATTATGACGCCCTTGCAGCGGAAATCCGTGCCTTCCTGCTCGAAAAAATCAGTCAGAACGGCGGCCACCTTTCCAGCAATCTGGGAACGGTTGAACTGACAATGGCCCTGTTTCTGTCTTTTGCTCCGCCCAAAGACAAAATCATCTGGGATGTCGGCCACCAGTCCTACACGCATAAGATCCTGAGCGGGCGCAGAAAAGAATTCGACGGGCTGAGAAGCTTCGGCGGCATTGCCGGTTTTCCGAAATCTTCGGAAAGCAGCTGCGACGCCTTCAATACAGGCCACTCTTCCACTTCCATTTCCGCCGGTCTCGGAATAGTCCAGGCACGCGATGTCCTGCATGAAGATTTTTCCGTCGTTTCCGTCATCGGCGACGGCGCACTGACAGGAGGCATGGCCTACGAAGCGCTGAACAACGCTTCCCGCGTGAAAAAGAATTTCATCATCGTGCTGAATGACAACCGTATGTCGATTGAGAAAAATGTGGGCGGCATGTCCGCCTACCTGAACAGAATCCGCACCGCAGACAGCTACACAAGCCTGAAGAAGTCGGTCATGAATTCGCTGGAAAGAATCCCTTCTCTGGGAGAACCGATGATCCGCCATATCCGCAATACCAAGAACGGAATCAAGCAGCTGCTCATTCCCGGGATGCTTTTCGAGAACATGGGCATCACGTACCTCGGTCCGGTTGACGGACACAATATCCGGGAAATGGTCAGTACTTTCGAGGAGGCTAAAAAGCTCGATCACGCCGTCCTCATACATGTCCTGACCCAGAAGGGACGCGGCTACCGGCCGGCCGAGCTTCACCCGGAACGCTACCACGGCATCGAGCCTTTTGATATCCGGACCGGAGAGCCGAAGAAAGAAAAAACACTGCCCAGCTACACGGATACCTTTTCCCATGAGCTGGTAAAGCTTGCACGCAGAGATCCGAAAATTGTCGCCGTCACGGCTGCCATGGCAGGCGGAACCGGACTGATGCGCTTTGCGCATGAATTCCCTGACCGTTTCTTCGATGTCGGCATTGCCGAACAGCATGCCGTCACCTGTGCAGCCGGCATGGCTTCCGCCGGCCTGAAACCGGTATTCGCCGTCTACTCGTCTTTCCTGCAGAGGGCTTTCGATCAGATCATACACGATGTCTGCCTTCAGATGCTTCCGGTGGTCTTTGCCATCGACCATGCCGGCCTTGTCGGGGAAGACGGAGAGACCCATCAGGGGATTTTCGATCTTTCTTTCCTTACCTGCATCCCCGGCATGACTGTGCTGGCTCCGAAAAACCTGCACGAGCTGGAAGATGAGCTGGAATTTGCCTTTTCCTTCGGCAGACCCATCGCCATCCGCTACCCGCGCGGCACAGCCTATCAGGGCCTGTCCGGATTCCGTGCTCCGATTGTCTGCGGGAAGGGCGAAATGATCTACCGCGAAAAGGAGATTGCCCTTCTTGCGGCCGGCACCTCCGTAAGCACCGCCGAGCATATCCGGACCGCCCTGAAGGAACGGGGACATTCCTGTTCCCTGGCCAATGCCCGTTTTATCAAGCCGATTGATACTGCCCTGCTGGACGAACTTTCGGAGAACCACCGCCTGATCATCACGATGGAAGAAAATGTCCGGACCGGAGGCTTCGGAATGCAGGCCGCAGACTATCTACGAAAGCATCATCCGGAAGTCCGGGTCTGCACGGTCGCGCTCCCGGACGCCTATGTCGAACATGGAAATGTATCTGTTCTCCGCGCCCATCTGGGAATTGATTCCGCTTCTGTCCTCAAGATGCTGGAAACAGAATATCAGCTGTAGCCTGAATCCCTCAGCAGCGCAGACAGCCCCGGTGCATCCGCTGTGCACCGGGGCTGTTCCTCATTTCTTCAGAAGCTTCAGACCGCTGCTGCCGACTTTTCCCTCTGTCGCCTCAAAGAGCCACTGCATCATCGTACGTCCGTCCGCGTTCGGCCAGAAAAACTGTTTCTGCCGGACGGCGGTATGGACCGTGCCTCCCCTCAGTCCCGGATAGACGGAAAAATTCGGCCAGCTGTCGATGAAAAAGCCGGCACGCGGGGCCATTTCCCTGAACTCTTCAAGCATCCCGCAGAGCTGACGGAAAAATTCCTCCTGCACATCCTCATCCGTACTGTATTTCCTGCGGGCAATATCGTTGTAATAGGCACTCAGGAGGTAGTCACGGGTCGAGCTCGCATACAGATACCGGATGCTGCCTCCGTATTTTCCGTACAGGGAATGGTACCAGTCCATCGTGATGTTCGGAGTATGCAGGGCCTTCCAGATTTTTTCATCCGCTTTCCAGACTTCCCTGGCCGTCTTCCTCCAGTGAGGATAAAGAAGCTGGCCGCTGTCGGAAAAGACCGTCACGTCCCGGCAGTCCGGGTAAACATTTTCCAGGATCTCATCCGTCAGGGCCGGCACGGCAAATGCACCCGCACTGTCTCCTGCAATCAGCAGCTTCTCTGCTTCCGGGAAATAAACCTTCGCCTTCTCCATTGCCGCTTCAAAGTTCCTGTGTCCGTGGAAATGCACCAGCTGCAGCGAACCGTCTTCCGCCTTATACGGAAAATCATGGCTGCCAACATGAAGATCACCGGTCGCATAGGTCACGACGATGAAATTCCAGAACCGGAACAGGTTCATGGGATTCGAGGTATCGGTCAGACCCGTGCGGATATTCATGATCTGCGTGAACGGACGCAGGTTGTTCCAGTAATAGTTCGGCATGCCTGCCGTCAGCTTGCCGCCGCTCACCGGGCGCGCCGCCGTATACTCATTCCAGGCAAGGCCGCCTCCCGAGAAGAAGATGCAGAGATTCCGGCTGCCTCCTTTGCGGAGGTAAATGTAATAGCCGGAGCCGTCGCCGGACATTCCTTTCTCCAGCGGAATCCGGTACCATGCTCCCGCACGCGGTTTCCCGTTCAGGATGGGCGCTTCCAGCGGCGTGCCGGAAAGAGCGCTTCCCACCGTCTTTTCGACAATATCCCCGATCCGGTAGGCGAAGGCAATGCCGTTCTTCAGATTGAAGCGGTTGCTGCTGTTTTTATCCTGCATCGGTCCTGCCGCCTTTCACATCCGGAAATACTTTTCTGCCGCATTCTTCATGTCCCGCCAGCGGAAAAGAAACGATACCGCAACAATGACCAGGTAAACGGACATGCAGACAATGGCCGCCGGCGGGAAATGATTCTGTCCCCTCAAAAGAGGAATGAGCTGCAGAAGACTCAGCGCCGCATCCGCCAGAAGATAGATGCCGAAATCTCCGAGCCGCATCCGGGCATAGGCGGCAACTGCGATCGTCGCGGTTCCAAGTCCCAGGAACGTGAGCGGAATCATCCAGTCCAGCGACCACCCGATGGCGCCTGTGCTCCGGTCGAGGAAAAATTCCAGCAGCATGACGATACAGCCTTCAAAAGTCAGAACCTTCAGGACATTGTTCCTTAGATAAAAAGCGAGGGCAATGTCGATCCAGGCGATGGCTGCGCAGAGCATGACGATCGGCACCCACGGGAGCGGTTTCCGCATTGCCTGCGAAGAAATCATCCGTGCCGTCACGATCGCCGCTTCAAAGGCGATGAATATCCAGAAGGAGATTTTCACGACAGACTTGCCGGACAGAGCCCTCTTCGGCATGGCCGGAAAAGCGTGTTCTTCCGGAGTCCCCGAAAGGACTCCTCCGCACAGAGGACAGCAGGTTTTATTTCCGCGGACGGAAATGCCGCATTTCTCACAGTACTGCATCAGCTTACCTCATAATCGTTCGTGGCAATCTCAACCGGGATACCCATCTGCACCAGTTTCCGGAAAAAACGGCACATGACGCCGTGCGTCACATAAGGACTCATTTCCCCGAAGACCAGGCAGTCGCCGAAGGTTACGGCACAGATCTGTTCATAAGGCGCCGTGGCAAATACGGAAGCTTTCTCAACGTACTTCTCCGCCTCTTCCGGAAGTCTGATGACTCCCAGATTGGAAAATGTACAGGTCACTCCCTGCGATGCGAGAAAGTTCAGCCCCTGCGTCGCTCCGTCCTTGACTGTAAGAGGCACGATCCGGATGCCGAAATTATGTTCCAGTTTTGCATAGGAATTCATGACCCGCTCAATCCGTTCCGGCTCCAGCTGTTTTGCAAAGGAAGCTTTCACTTCGCCGAGAATGCTTTCCAGCGTTCCGTCAAAATGCCTCGGCTGAAAGGCCACGTTAATGACGCCGAAGAAATTGCGGACTGTTTCCGACGGGAAATACTTCCGGAGATCGACCGGCACGCTGACGACAATCTGCCTGTCTTTCTCGTTCTCCTCCATTTCTTCGATAGCCGAAGCGATATAGAGACTTACCGAAAAGACACCGGCTGACACTCCGTATTTTTTCGCTTCCGTCAGAAAGAGTTTTGCGGAAACCGTCCCTTCCACAAGATGCGGCAGAAGGTCGGGATCGAGTTCTCCCTTCATGTGCCAGGCCTGATGCATCGTCATGTTCTTCAGCTGTTTCAGTCCTCTTTGCTTCCGCGGCCGGTCTTCCGGGATCCCGTCTTCCGGTATTCTTGCTTCCCTGATTTTTTCCTTCCGCTTTTTCTCTTTCCGCGCCGGTCTGTAGTAGTCTCTGAAGGCATCGGCCGTTTTCTGTTCAGCCGTGCTCTTCTCCCCGATCATCTCCTGAAGCGGCAGGTGATGGCAAAGAGACAGATAGGTCAGGATCAGCTCACGGAAAAAAAGGAAAGCCCCGAGACCGTCCGCCAGTACGTGAAAGATTTCCAGGCTGATTCTTTTGCGGTAATACAAAACGCGCAGGAGCAGGCTTTTCCTTCCCGGGAAATAAAGCGGACTGCAGGCCGGCAGTTTTTCTTCTTCGACCTGAAGAGGAAGATCGCGCGAATCCAGGTAATACCAGAACAGGCCTTTGCGCAGGACGCTCCGGAAATACGGATAGTCCTTCATCGTAAGGTCGACCGCCTGCTGCAGAAGTTCAGGGTTCACTTCCTCCCTGAGTTCACAGGACAGACGGAAAACTCTCGTATCCGCCCCATGGGCGGAAGAGGGAACGATTGCCGCCGCATTATCCAGTTTGTACCATTTTCTGGGCTGTTTCAATTCCTGCCTCTCTGTTCCTTCCGTCAGTAAAGGGCACGGGATTGACCGTGCCCTTTACGTATCATCATAGTACATCCGGACTGTTTTTGCAATTTCACAGATGCGCCTTTGTGTGAGGCTGCTGCCTCTCCGCGATTGTCTCTCTGATCGTCTGTCCCATTTTCACCGGGTCGATCGGCTTGGCAATATGGGCATTCATTCCGGCATCCAGGCATTTCTGGATGTCTTCCTCGAAAGCATCCGCCGTCATGGCGATAATCGGAACGTCCTTTGCATCCCGGCGCCGCATGGCACGGATGGCCTTCGTCGCCTCATAGCCGTTCATGACCGGCATCTGGATATCCATCAGGATGGCCGCAAAGGTTCCTTTCGGAGACTTGCGGAAGATTTCCGCAGCTTTCTTTCCGTCTTCGGCACGGACGCTTTCAAAGCCGGTTTTCTTCAGCAGCCTCTGGGCGATTTCCGCATTCATGTCATGGTCCTCCGCCAGAAGGATGCACGGATTCTTTTCTTCCGCCGTATGAATCACCGTCTGTTTCCCAACTCTTACGTCGCTCTCCGGTGCCGCCGGCTGAGTCTCCCTGACGGCGTTCACTTCTTCAGGCACATCCGGGCAGACAAATCTGACGGTCATTTTCGTTCCTTTTCCCGGACTGCTCTCCACCTCAATGGTGCTGTTCATCATATCAAGAATTTTCTTGACAATGGAAAGTCCGAGGCCGGTTCCCTGTTCAGTCAGCGTCTTTCTCCAGCCGTCCGTCTCCCGCGTAAAGGAATCGAACATGACCTTCTGAAATTCTTTGCTCATGCCGATGCCGCTGTCTTTCACGCAGATCGTGCATTCCCGCATCCCGTCCGCCCGGAGGGTGCAGCTCCGCGTGAACGCAACCGTCCCGCCTTCCGGCGTATACTTGACCGCATTGGAAATCAGGTTCAGCGTGACCTGGTCCAGACGCACTTTATCGATCAGGACCGTGCAGTCTTCCCCATCGTTCCTCATCACGAAATGAATCTTTTTCTTTCTGCAGAGAGGCTCGAACATGGCACGGATTGTCGCTTCATAGTTCCGGCACGCATACGGTTCCGGATGCAGTTCCATCACTCCGCTGTCGATCTTGGAAATATCCAGGATATCATTGATCAGGCTCAGCAGGAAATGATTCGCGGTGCGGATATCCTGAAGGTCTTTCACCAGCTTCTCCATGTCTCCGATATCTTCAAAAGCAAAATCCGTCTTGCTCTTGATGACGTTCATCGGCGTACGAATGTCATGGCTGATCCGCGACAGGAAATTTGACTTCGCGGCATTGGCGGCAATGGCTTCATTTCTCAGTTTCTTTTCCATTTCGAAATTCGCTGCCAGCTCATCCTGCATGCGCTTCTCTTCCGTCACATCCCGGAAAGAGGCATAGAAGATCCTCCCCTCCTTCGTGATGTCCCTTAAGTTTTCCCTGACCTCGACCCAGATCGAGGAGCCGTCTGCGCAAAGCATGCGGAACGGTTCGATGCGGAAATGCTTCGAATGATAGTGGTCATGGAAAGTCCTGCGGACTCTTTCCCGGTCCTCTTCGTGCACCATCAGGAAAGCATCGGCAAACCGCGCTGCCTTTCCGGCATCTCTGGTTTCCGAAGGACGCTGTGCGACGCCAACCGACAGATCATATTTCAGAAGAAGGAAAGTCTGCAGGTTGACATAATCGACGACCAGATGATCCGGATCCGGCATGTGCATGATACTGATGCCGCTGGAAATGAAATTCAGAAGGTCGTTCATGTGCTCTGTTTCCGCCTTCGCCGCTTCGGCCTCGTCCTTCTGCTGCCGGACTGCTTCCGTTACGTCGGAGGCCAGGACCAGGGCCGTCCTGTCTTCCCGCGACAGATAATAATTCTGGAATTTATGGCAGGTCGTCCCGCTGCGGTAGGAAGGCATGATTTCTTCCGTCATGTATTCATAATAGCCGTCCCTCTCCAGACTCTGCGCAATCATTCTGCCGGATGCGAAGCGGGCATATTTCTTCTTTTTTTCGGGATCCTGCACCTTCGTCAGTGCAGTCCGGAGCAGGTCCTTCAAATCATACAAGGCATCTTCCCCGCTTGCAATGTCTCCGAATTCATGCTTGAAATCAGACAATGCATGCAGCAGCTGAAAGCGCCCGGTTTCCATGCTGACAAGTGCCACAAAGTCATAGGCCTGGCCGGTAATGATCCGGATGATTTCTTCCTGACGCTTCTCCCTGGAAATATCCATGGAATAAAGAACACCGGAAATGTCGCCCGTTTCCGGATTCCTGAGCATGCTGGCATACGTCCTGACCCAGATCATCAGTCCGTCTTCACCCTTCCTCCTGTATTCCGCGCTGAGGCTTGTCCTGCCGCTTTCAAAAGAAGCCAGAAGGTTCCTGCGCCCGAAGGTTTTCCGGAATTTTTCTTTATCTGCCTTTTCAGGAATCAGTCTTATGACAGCGGAAACCAGACTGTCGTAGGTCTGGCCCCGGACTGCCTGCATGATGAGAGTAGATGTTCCGTGGCCTTTCCCGCGCAGGTTTGCGGTCAGATTGATTTCAAAGGCACCGAGAGATTCCGGATTGAGGGAAATAATGTTCTGCATCGCACGCTGGAAATTTTTCTCTTCCAGCTTTTCCGCCGTTATGACATGGCTGACGCCGAAAGCCTTCTGCGGTTTTCCTTCGGCATCTTTCACGACATAATAGGCGGCATGTTCGCACTGCGGCTTTCCGTTATCGGTGCGGCGGAACCAGATATCCGCTTCGGCAGAATCGGCACCGCCGGCAATCTCCGAAAAAAGGCGCCGGAATTCCCTGCGGTCCTCTTCCTCAAGGCAGAGGTATTCCATGGAATCCGGAACATTTTCCAGAATGCCTTCATTTCCCATTCCGTATACCACCGATGTCTTCTCTTCGGTGAGCCCCGGTGAAAGGAGAATCCTCTTTCCGGGAATATCGTATTCCCAGACCGTCAGACGTGCCCCGCGGATAGCGGCCGCATATCGCTTCTCCTGAACATAGCTTTCCTCTTCCCGCGACATGACTCCGGAAAGGACATAGCCGAAGGACGGAAGCACGACTTCCATGGCATTCATTTTTTCTGCCTGCGGATTGTCAATCCCGAGGATGCCGATCAGATTTCCCCCGATGATCAGGGGAATTTCATAGTAGCGGACAATCTTCCATTTCCGCATGATCTCATACTCATCCGGATATTTTTTCTCGATGGACCGGACATCCGAAACCAGGACCGTCTTTTTCCTGTTCAGGATCGGCAGCCACCTGCGGATGTATTTCAGGTCAAGAGTTCGGAAAACTTCCAGCGAACAGGGCACTCCCCGGCGGTCCCATTCATGGGTGCTGCCGAATCCGCTGTCCGTCATGGCAAAAATATAGACGCGGTCGGCCTTCAGTTCCCTGCCGATTTTTCCGAATGCCTCCTGAATATGTCCGTTGAAATCTCCCGGCGAATCCAGAATACGGATTGCCTCGATCACGGCGTTCTGCAGTTTCATAAGGGATTCTGCATATTGTTCGGAATCGCTTTCAGTCATATCTTCCGTTTCCTCTCCGTGCTGCCTTATTTGATAAAACGTTCCTATTTTTCAGCCGGCGCCTCACACCGCTTTTTCTTCTTGTCTTCGTACATGCTGCTGTCCGCTGCCGCGAACAGTTTCCGGAAATCAAGATTCTTCCCGAATTGGGTGGCATAACCGATGCTCAGACCGACACAATACGGCTTTTCGTGCGTCTCATTTTCCCATTTCAGATTATGGCGGATCAGATAGATCAGGTCCGCGATCTTATCTTCATTTGTCGCAGGAAGGATGATCGCAAATTCATCTCCTCCGATCCGGGCCAGGAACCCATGTTCATCGGACATGGATTTCTTCAGGATGGCAGCCGTACGGACCAGGGCCTGATCTCCCTCTTCATGACCGTACGTATCGTTGATGGATTTGAAATGATCGATGTCCAGAATCATCATGCAGTATTCCGCGTAATAATCCGGTGACTCCTCCTGCCCTGCAATATATTCATCGAAGCGCCGGCGGTTATTCAGTCCGGTCAGCGGATCCATTGCCAGATTGCTGTTCTGGAGGTAGACATAGCACATCAAAAGCGAAAGCGTCACTCCGATCCAGGTCGTCACCAGACCGTAGATACATACCTGCAGCAGGCCTCCGGCCAGGGAAATCAGAAGGAACGCAGTCAGCATCAGGTACGGCTTGCGTTCCTGCTTTTTTACACTCAGGGCTTTCCGGACGGCGACGATAAAAGCTGCCGCCAGATGGATGAAGGAAACTCCTCCTGCCGCAAGGAAAAGCGGTCCGCGGACATAGACATTTTCAGCAGTAAAGTAAAAGATAGAACCATTGAAGGGATTCAGAAGAATCAGAATGAATCCGGCCGCCAGCGGAACGGCAAAAATCACGGCCACTTTCCGGTCAAGACTTTCATGGGTAAAGACCCAGCAGTACAGAAGAAGGACGTAGCAGACTGAAACGGAAAAAAACCAGTAATCGTATTCCGACAGATACAAAAGGACAATGCCTGCCTGGTTCTGTGCACCGTCAAAAACCCAGGTGCCGGTATCGAAGACCAGAAGCAGGGATAAAAGAATCAGGACCAGCTTGAAAATTCTCTGGTCCAGGCTGAGACGCGCAAAAGCTCCCCGTCTCATGATGATCACGAGCACCAGGGCAGCGAAGATATCAATTTCTGCGTACAGGACAGAATGGATCATATCCTCTCGTATCTCCCTTAATTAAGAATTATTCTACTCCCTTTTTTTATGATATGCTATAATAAATAAAATGTTAAAAACTAAGCAGGGGGCTCGGACAGATGTCTGATCAGATGGGGAATCAGGAACCGAATGTCCATGAGGGAAACTCTCAGTCTTCGGAACCGGAAAACACTGCTTTAAGCACTTCCGGAAACGGAACGGATAAGAAACCATTCTCCGTGAGAATGTATTCCTGGCTTTCCGAGCACGAAGAAAAGCGTGCAAAGGAAGATTATTTCCGTGCCGAAGAGCTTGTCAGAAAAACGACGCTGCACACGGAAAAGAGTCTCCGGGAAAGCCGTCTGGCGCTGAGACATGAAAGCATCGTCGGCAATATCGTCGCCCCCGCAGAAGGCGAAATCCCGATCCGCCAGTACCATCTGGCAAAATACCGCTATTATCCGAGACTGATGTTTGCGGACGGCCGTCTTGAGCTTACAAACAAGCGCATCATTTACCGGGTATCCGGCGTCTCTCTTTTCGGTCCGATCCTGTACCATAACGAATATGAAATGGATCACGCTTCCGGCCTCAACATCGAGAGCGGAAGGCGCGTCAGCCGGCCGCGTTTCATCCTGACGCTGCTTTTTCTGGGACCGGCTCTGTACCTGATCACGGATATGATCGTTGTCCTGTTCCTGTCCCTGATCATGATGTTCACATCCGATTTCCCGTTTTTCATCTGGGTGCTGCTTTTCATCGGTCTCTTTGCCGCATTCTTCATTGCCGGCGAAAAGAAATTCCTCAAGCTGCTTCTTTCCCAGGCTGCCCTGACGGTCGCCGTCAATGCGACCGGCTTCTCGGAGATCTACAACACCGAGCTCCCGAAAGGCTTCTGGCCGGCCACCAAATACTTTTTCTCCTTCCTGGGCTCACTGGGACCGATGCTGCTTTTCCTGATCCTGGGAATCGTATTTGCGATATTCGGCTGCTACTCCTTCTCCATGAGGAAGAATATCTCCGTCATGATTCTTTCTTCCCATGCGGCAGGTACGCCGATTGAACTCTCCAATTCCAAGAGTTTCCTTCTGCACGCCTCCACGCTGACCGTTTTCGGTGCGGATGCCAACCAGGCCGTCACGGAAGTCGGAGCCATCATTTCCGATCTGCATTCCATGGGAGATGCCGCTGTCGAGAAATGGACGCATATCTCCAGCTCCGACTGGTCGCTCCGCAACCGCAACTACCGCGAGAAAATTTTCAGCGATGTCGCCAGGGATGAGAAGAAAGAAGGCATCATCCACAAGACTCTGAGGAGCCGGGCTGAAAAAGAACTAGAATCCGAAGAGAAGGACACGCAGGCCGACATTGGGGAAATCGTCGAAAATACCCTTGACAGCGGTCCCAAAGAATAGCCTTCCGGACCTTCGGAAATGAGGACTTGCAAACCATCAGAAAGTGATTTATGATATCTGCAATCAGGCAGAGTAGGAATACATGTGAGGAGTGCCGGAAGGACGGGGAGTTGTCTTCCGGACAAAAGGACGTGAGTCCGCAGTATGTATTCCGCATCCCGCTGCCGTATCAGGAAAAAAACCTCCTGCATACGGCATTCCGAAAGGACTGCCATGCTGCAAGGAGGTCTTTTTATGTCCAAAACCAAGGTTCTGTGCCGCACCGCGATGACCGGTGCCCTGTGTTTCGTCCTCACGCTGGTTTCCGTAAGGGCCGGCAATCTGAAGGTTTCCTTCGGATCCCTTCCCGCCGTCATCAGTGCTCTTCTGTTCGGCCCGTGGGAAGCGGCGGCCGCCGCCTTCATCGGGGAGCTTCTCAGCCAGCTTCTGACTTACGGCCTCACGGCCACGACTGTTCTCTGGCTGATTCCGCCGTGCCTGCGCGTCATTTTGATCGGCCTTACTGCACGTCGCTGCCATGCCGTTTTCTCCGTGTACCCTGAAGAAAAGCCTGCCGTTCTTTTTCCGGTCTGCCTCTGCGCTGCCGTCGTCACGACGTCGGCGAACACCGTCGGCATCTGGCTGGACAGCCTCATTTACGGCTATTATACCTTTGCCTATGTTTTCGGGGATTTTGTCCTGAGGATCATCACCGGACTTCTGACGGCATCGGCAATTGCCGCAGTCTCCATTCCGGTCGTCCGCGCTTTAAGACGCGTCCCCTTCCTTACTCAGGACTGATGATTTTTCCTTCTCCGGATGCCGGCCTTCCATCGGCAGCACGCCTGAAAGACGGCTCCTGAGAACCGGCCCGAGGAATGCGGACAGGACGATCTTGATCAGGTCTTCCCAGATGAACGGCAGGACGCCGGCTGCCAGCGCTGCTCCAAAGGTCAGGCTTGCCTCAAACATCAGCCAGACCGTTCCCAGCGCATACATGACGGCCGTGGCAAGTACCATTCCGAGAATGCAGATCATCTTGTTCCTGCGGAAGCGGTCCGTAAAGAGTCCCGCGATCACGGCCATCAGAAAGAAACCGATCAGATAGCCCCCGGTCGGACCGAGCACTTTTGCCGGTCCGCCTGTATAGCCCGAAAAGACGGGTACGCCGGCAAGTCCCAAGAGGAAATAAATCAGGTAGCTGACCGCTCCGTATTTCATTCCCAGAAGATAAACCGTTATGAAAATGACCAGATTGGTCAGGGTGATGGGAACCGGCCCGATAGGTATGGAAAGCGGTCCCAGGATGCACATGACCGCGCTCATCAGCGCAATGCAGGTCATGGTCTTAACACTGTTCTTCATTTTCTGTCCTCCCTGTTGCTTTTTAATCACGCACGTTAATCAGTATATCGGTTTCGGGAGCATTGTCAACCTTTTTATTATAGTGGTTTACAATTAACTTTCTAAAAAAAGAGCCGCCCCTTTCGGAACGGCTCTTCTGTCTGAATCATTTCCCTGTCATGACGGTTTCTTTTGTTTTTCTGCTGCTTCTTTTTTCTGGCACTCCGGGCAGATGCCTTCGAAGATCAGACGGTGGCGGCTGATCTGATAACCGCTTTCCCGGGCAATCTTCCGGTCAAGCTTCGAATCATAAGGATCCGCAAGATCCGTCAGCTTTCCGCATTCCGAGCAGAGAAGATGATAATGAAGATCCTGTCTGCTGTCGAAGCGGTCGACTCCCGGTACCTTGACATGAAGGATCTCCCCTTCTTCCGAAAGAATATTCAGGTTGCGGTATACGGTCCCGCGGCTGATTTTTTCGTCTTTCTTCCGGACATAGAAATAAATCTGATCCGCCGTCGGATGGTCGCAGTGTTCAAGAACCGTCTCCAGAACAATCTGCCTCTGCTTTGTATTCCTGAGCTGTTTCACATTGATCCCCTCTTTTCACCAGCTTTTTTAATCCTGCATGTCCGGATTCATCGTCGCCGCGTTCAGCTCATCATTGGTAAGCTTTGACAGTTTCTGCACCGTCGGCATCGAAAGACCCAGGGCTTTTGTCATGCGCTTCCCGTATTCCGGGTCTGCCTTCAGGCAGTGTACCGCGTGACGGTATTTGATGTTCTTTGTAACAGATGCCATATCGTCTGCCGTGTTCTGAATCAGAATCTTTTTCTTGTCTTCCGCAAGCACTCTCCAGAGATTTCCGCCTGCCCGGAAGCAGTCGTCCGTCGGATCATCCTTCGGGTCGAAAGCATAAAGCGCGCCGGACAGATCAAGAGGCGGTTCCATGACTTCAGGCTGCGGGCACCAGTCGCCGAGGCTGTTCGGCGTGTACGCCGGCTCCCTGCCGTAATTTCCGTCCGTCCTCATCGCGCCGTCCCGGTGATAATCGTGAACCGTCGCATGCTTGGCCTGATTGACAGGAATCTGGTTGTAGTTGATGCCGAGGCGGTACCTCTGCGCATCGCCGTAAACAAAGAGCCTGCCCTGCAGGAATTTGTCCGGTGAGAACCCGATGCCCGGAACCACGTGTGCCGGCGTAAAGGCCGCCTGCTCCACCTCTGCGTAATAGTTCTCCGGGTTCCTGTTCAGTTCCAGTTCTCCGACTTCATGCAGCGGATATTCCTTCTGGCTCCAGACCTTCGTGATGTCAAACGGATTCTCATAATGGTTCTTCGCCTGTTCCTCGGTCATGATCTGAACATACATCTTCCACTTCGGGAAATCGCCTTTTTCAATGTGCTCGAAAAGATCGCGTCCGTGCGACTCACGGTCCCTGGCAATCAGTTCCGCGGCTTCTTTATTTGACAGACATTTGATTCCCTGCTCCGTCAGGAAATGGAACTTGCACCATACGCGTTCATTCTTCTTGTTGTACAGGGAGAAGGTATGCTCGCCGTAGAAATGCATGTTGCGGAAGGATGCCGGAATTCCCCTGTCGGACATGACAACCGTGATCTGGTGGAAGCATTCCGGGAGAAGCGTCCAGAAGTCCCAGTTGTTCTGGGCGGAACGCATGCCGGTATGCGGATCGCGCTTGACGGCGCGGTTCAGGTCCGGGAAATTATGTACGTCGCGGATAAAGAACGTCGGGGTATTATTTCCGACAAGATCCCAGTTGCCTTCTGTCGTATAGAATTTCACTGCAACGCCGCGGATGTCTCTTTCGGCATCAGCAGCTCCTCTTTCACCGGCCACCGTCGAAAAACGAATGAAACAGTCGGTCTTCGTGCCCGGCTTAAAGACAGCCGCTTTTGACCATTGTGTAATGTCCTGAGTAATCTTCAGCGTTCCGTACGCGCCCCATCCTTTTGCATGCATGCGGCGTTCCGGAATGACCTCGCGGTCGAAATGCGCAAGCTTCTCCAATAACCATACGTCCTGCATGGCTACCGGACCTCTCGGTCCGAAGGTGAGAGAATTTTCATTCTCTGCCACCGGTGCTCCCACTTCATTGGTAAGACGCATCTCTTTTTTCTTCATTTCGGCCTCCTTTTGTTTTTGGCTGTCCCTTGCGTTATTGATAATAGGATTCAGTCTTAATTTTATGATAGCGCAACTGAAATAATTTTGCAAGCAAATCTTTTATGTATTCAATTTTTTCTGATGCGTACAGCTCTTTCTGCAGATTTTTATTCCGAGGATTCTTATTTCTTCCCCACCATGATGTCCAGGATTTCCCGGTCGGTTTCCCGCATGCCTTCCTTCGCCATCCGTCCGACGTTGCGGATGGTATTGTCGACCCCTTTGGTCACGATTCCGTCGCCGCTGAAGAACTGCCGTCCGTGCCGGTACATTTCCCAGCCCATGATTCCGGCATCGACGGATGAGGCGATTTTGGCAGCGCACGAAGGCTTTGCACCGTCGCACACCATTCCCGAGACGACGGCGAGCGCATTCACGATCGTATGGGCAACGCCCTTATACCCTCCGCCGCACAGATAGGCGATTCCCGCGCCGGCACCCGATCCGGCGCAGACAGTTCCGCAGAAAGCCGAGAGTCTTCCGATGCGTTCCTTCTGTTCCAGCGTCACCAGATCCGAAAGGGCGACCGCCCGGTAAATGAGGCCTTCCTCCGCTCCCGTTTCTTTTCCGTACACCGCAACCGGCACGCTGGCCGTGATGCCCTGGTTCCCCGAGCCGGCGACAATGATGACCTGCATCTCGCAGCCGCTCATCCTCGCATCGGAACCGGCCGCAGCCATCGCACGGGCACGCACGCGGACATCCTCTCCGCAGGTGTCCAGCAGGACCTTCCCGACGCCGGCTCCCCAGTTCCCCCGGATTCCCTCCTCGGCAATGGCCATGTTCCGTTCAATCTGACGCCCGACAAGCGGCCTCAGGTCTTCCGGATCGGCACTGTCGGCAAAGTCCGTGATATCGCGGACCGTGAGGGCGCTCCGACAGGCGGATTCATTTCCCGGCGCATCGGAAGACTTACATTCCTTCGAAAAAAGAATGCGGCCGTCTTTCAGAATCTTCGTGATGTTCGTGTGATAGTCTTCGACGATGACGCAGGCTTCATGCCCTGCTGACCGGAGCGTGACGGCAATGTAAAAGACAGCCGGCTGCCCGGACGGAATGATCTTCACCGGATGCTGCTTCGCAAACGCGCTGATCTTCCCGGTGTCTTCCGGCCGGACTTCCGAGAGTACCTCCAGAAGGAGATCGGCACGGCCGACGGTCACGCCGGCGGCAACGGCCGACTCAATGCCGCGCAGTCCTCCGGTATTCGGTACGATGACGCTCTTCACATTCTTGATGATGTTCCCGCTGACCTCGATCTCACAGCTTTGCGGAAGTTCCCCCAGAACCTCCCTTGCTTTGGCAGCAACATACGCGATGGCGATGGGCTCCGTGCATCCTGTGGCAGGAATCAGCTCTTCTTTCAGAATGTTGAGATAGTCCTGATAAATGCGGTCTGTTTTTTTCATGCCTCAATTATAACTCGCATTTCGCAGAACCACCACCCCCGTCCCCGTGGTTCGGAACCACGGGGACGGGGGTGGTGGTTCCGGCGAGACCGGCGGGACCGGCGTCCCGCCGGTCCCGCCTATTCCTCCTTTAAAGTTCCATATCCGGCAGGCAGTCCGGGAAATGTTCCTGCTTATAGCGCAGGACGGGTTCCGTCAGCAGCGGCCCTGCAGCGGTACTGAAATAGTCCAGGACATGGAAAATGTTTTCTTCCGTGAAGAAACCGTACTGCATCATTTTCCGGAGGCTTGCGGAATCTTCTTTTTCGGCAATGACCTTCAGGATTTTATCAAGATGGGAGGAAAGATACTCCCGGTAATGTTCACGCACTGCCCTGCTCAGAAGAACGGGCGCATCGAAACGGCAGAATGCCATTTTCATCCGGTACTCCGTGTAGGGATAGGTATCGAAGAGGGCGTCGTAACCTTCGTAGTCAAAGACCGACTCAGCCTTTTCCTCCGGGTCTTCCGAAGATCTTTCCACTCTGTCGCCGAGCAGCCGGAAGACTTCTTCTTTCCGGAACGCAAGGGCCGGCACATAGATTTCCGAGCCGTCTGCCTCCAGACAGATCTTTTCGATTTCCGTGCAGTCCTTCAGCGCTTCCGCTCCGATCCGGCAGATGCCGGCGGGAATGCGGAGCGTTTTCAGGCGTGCTCCGCGGAAGGCACGCGGCCCGACAGAAGTGATTCCTCCGGAAATGCGGCAGTCCTCCGCATCGCCGAAGTAGCGCAGGAGCACGTCCCCCTCTTCTGCCCTCCCGGCCGCTGACGCATTCCGGCTGCCTTTTCCGCTGAAGATCAGCGCCTGATCTTCGATGCGGAAATACGGATTCCCTTCGCGCACCAGAATCTCCCGAAGGCCGCCGTCTTTCGTCCTGCCGTCCGAAGAATCGAGGGCGCATTCCCCGAGATTTTCAAGGGATGCCGGCAGCACGATTCTTGCATGATGCGGACATCCCCGGAAGGCGCCGGGAACGATTTCCGTTGTTCCTTCCAGGACTTCATATTCGTCTCGTCCGTCCGCCATGCTGACGCCGCAGAGGATTTTCCCGTTTTCCGTCTGATGGTAAATGGCACAGCCGTCTGCTGAATAATAAGGATTCTTCTCATCGATCACCAGACGGACGGCACATAAGTCCGCCGGCTCCTCGATGAACTTCACCGAAGCCGGCACCGTCACTTTCTCAGCCAAAGTAAAGCTGAACGCTTCCGCGCCCAGTTCCGTTACCGGCTTCCCGCCGATGCTCTCCGGAATCACGACGTCGTCGTCTTCGCCGATGTAGGAGAGGATTCTGATGCCGCCGGATACCGTCTCATACTGAAACAGGCCGGCTGCCCTGCTTTCGGACATCAAGCCTTTTCTTCCTCCGTCCCGGCCTCCGCCGCCTGCTTTTCCGTGATCAGCTTATCCATGTCGAGGGCATCGAGTTTTTTCAGAAGTTCCTGCTGCCTCTCATACAGCTGCAGATTCCGGCTGTTCTCATAATAGGCATCGCAGCCGTTCTCCCCGATGAAGACGACGCTGTCGGAATGGACCGTCAGCTCCGTCGTCAGGATCAGCATTTCATTTCCCTGGCCGAACACTCTTGAGATGAAGGCAAACAGGCAGTCGAGATGGCCGCGGATGCGGGCCGCCTCCTGTCTCATTTCCTGCACCTGTCCGTCGTAGTCTTTTTTGATGAGCGCAAAGGCCTCTTCCTGATCCTGCGCCGATTCCATTTTCAGGAGCGTGCGGTATCTCTTCAGGTTCTCCAGCACGAAGCAGAAGCAGTCCTTCTTTTCGGGAAGCAGCGATTCCTCCGCCTCTTCCTTCTCCATTTCCGAAGTGACTTTCTTGGAGCAGGCCTTCAGCACCATGCCCGGGCTGAGGGCCGCCTCTCCGGTCAGCACGCCCGCGGTGTTCTCATGCGCAAGGAGACGCTCCTTCACTTCCTTCAGGACGGTGCGCAGGCTCTTCAGCTCCCGCTCCCTGCGGACGCTGTCCGTCATCTCGCTCTGGACCGCATCGAGAAGCAGCCCTGTCAGGGAAATGCGTTCGTCAAACGGCGCCGCCTCTGCCCTTCTGTCCACCTCCCGGTTCTCCGTCCCGCTTAGGATGTCGAAGACCTGGTAGTCGGTCTTGTATTTATTGAACAGTTCGTAGTACTGCGAAAAATCAAGCGCGATCCTGCGGCTGCGGATATACTGTCCGATCAGCACCTCATCGATCGGATACCCCTTCTTCTCGTACTGCAGCATCATTTCCGAAAGGTCTTCCCAGCCGCGGGCCGTCACATAGGACTTGCCGTCGACCGTCGTCTCGACCTGATAGAAATTGTCTTTTTTAATGTCGAGATACGTCAGGATTGCCCGGTGGATTTTCCGGTTCTGCGCATACTCCCGCCACGCCGGATAATCCGGGTCGATCTCGAGGATCTTCATGCGGTCCATCGTCACGACGTCGAACTCCCGCACGGAACGGTTGAACTGCGGCGGATTGCCCGCGGTCACGACCACCCAGCCGTCCGGCACGCGGTGCGTACCGAAGACCTTGTACTGCAGGAACTGCAGCATCGACGGGGACAGCGTTTCCGAAACGCAGTTGATCTCATCGAGGAAAAGGATTCCTTCTTTTTTCCCGGTCTTCTCCATTTCCTCGTAGACCGAAGCGATGATCTCGCTCATCGTGTATTCGGTGACCTGGTATTCCTTCCCGGCGAAAACCTTCCGGCGGATCAGCGGAAGGCCGAGGGCGCTCTGCCTGGTGTGATGCGTCATCGAATAGGACACCAGCGCAATGCCCAGTTCCCTCGCGATCTGTTCCATGATTGCCGTCTTGCCGATGCCGGGCGCGCCCAGCATGAAGACCGGCCTCTGCTTCTCGACCGGAATCAGATAGTTTCCGTATTCGTCCTTTGTCAGATAGACCGCCGCCGTCTGTTCGATCTGCTCCTTGGCTTCCTTGATGTTCACTGTACTTCGTCCTCCTGCAGAATCATCTGTATCGCCCACGCGGGCACTTTCGGAATCGGTTTTCCTTCATAGATGGAAATGAACGCCGTCTTGTAGCCGGGCATGGTTTCCGGGAATGTCCCGCGGCAGTCCGTGAAATAAAGCAGCCCTTTCAGGTGCCGGAATTCGCCCTTCCGGATGAGATCGTCGACGTGCGTGAAAACGGGACGGAAATCCGTTCCGCCGTAGCCGGCGATTTCCACATTTCCCATATAACGTTCAAACTCCGCATCCGTCGTGATCTTCACGTCCCTGTGAATCACCGTGTCGCACTGAAGAATATGAAGATTGAACTTCTCAAAGAACTCATTGCCCGACTTCAGGATGGAATAGGTTTTCTCGAGGAATTTCTTCACCATCTCGCCCTGGCACGAGCACGAGGTATCGATGGCCACGACAAATTCGCGGATCTTGTTCTCGTCCCGGTATTCCAGCGGCTCGATGAGCGGCATGTCCGTGTAAAGCTTCAGTCCGTACGTGTAGTAAATGTAATCGAATTCATCGTCGTTGATCAGCAGCTCTTCGTCCGGCATGGAAAACTTCTTCAGGAATTCACTGTAGTCCTGCTTCTCACGGTTCACGGCGTTCAGGTTCATGAGCATCGCGCCGGCACCTTTTCCCTGACCGCGCACAAAAGACTCCATGTTCGAGACAGCTTCCTGCCCCATTTTATCCCAGTCCTCGCTGCCGCCTTTACCGGCCATGCCTTCCTGGTCGCCCGGCTCGCCTTCGCCTTTTTCCTCCGCGTCATGGCATCCCATGTCCGCGGCCCTGACATTCTTCCGGTTATGCCTGCCGCCTAGGCTCTCCGTCTCTTCCGCGTGCCAGAAAGCGTGCTCGTCCCGGAAGAAAAGTTTTTCCTTCGAAAGGAAATCCTGCGTCTCCTCCGGATGCGTTATCAGGTAGCGGCAGATCCGGTCCGCATTCAGCATGCCGATTTTTTCCCGCGCCGTTCCCAGAAACTTTTCGATTTCCTCGTCCCGGTCCGACACCGTCGAGGCAAGGCCCATTTCCAGGATCACATTTTCAACTGCCATGTCACAGGAAAAATTCCAGAGAAGGGGATCCCTCTCCGCGCTTTCAAACGGATGCCGGAACAGGCAGTGGAGCACCATATGCAGAAAAGCCCGCGAGCAGCTGCCGCGGTCTTTCCTTGCCTGGGAAATGACGCAGAGGCTGCTGTAGCGGATCCATTTCCCGTTGGTTCCGAAAGAAGCGATGTCTTCGTCCGGCAGAAGAGGCATATGGAAAAAAGCCCTGTTCAGATAGGGCAGGTCCGCCATCAGGCAGTCGCGTGAAAATTCCATGACCTTCCGGGCAAGGGTACCGACCTCGGAGGGTACGGCAGCTGCGGCCGGCTTCATGCCGGATCCGCTTTCTTTCTGTCAAAGCGGAAGACGAGTCCGAATTTAAAAATCAGAAGGGAGACGATGCCCACCATGATCCAGGCCGTCACGTGGTCGAACAGCGCATGCTGCTTGATGAAGAGCGTTCCGATAATGATGAGGAAAGCCCAGATCACCATCACGGCCCTGACCGGGAATTTCTTCATCCAGCGTGCATGGCTTACAAGAAGCATCAGCACGATCACGGCACTGTCGTAGACGTGGATGCTCGGCCAGACATTTTCCGCCGAGTCCGCTTTCCAGAGTCCGGCAATCAGCATCGTGAAGAAATTATTCCGCGGAAGGACTTCCGGACGGAGATCCAGATGGTTCGGGAAAAAAGTGGAGATCAGAAGGAAGGCGGTCATGCCGATCATCAGGAAAGTCGACAGCTTGTCGTAAGCATCCTCGTCCTGGAAAAGCAGGAGCAGAATGCCGAACGGCAGCAGGGCAAACCAGGAAAGATACGGGATGACGAAAGCTTCCACAAAAGGAATGGCCCTGTCGATCGGCCATTCGATGAGCATGGAATCCGGGCGCTCGATTCCGTCGATGATCAGGAACCACGTCACATAGACAGCCATGTAAACAGCCAGCGGCACCAGATGCTTGAGTTTTTTCTTCAGGACATTTTTTGACATAGTATGATTATACCAAAGCCCTTTTTGAATGCAAATATACAAAAAGAGGTTTGCGTATACCGCAAACCCCTTCTCTTCTTAAAAAAGATGGAAGGTGCAGGATTCGTAAGGCCTCATTTTTATGGGTTTTTCAAGGTTCTATGCGGAATTTTTGTAGTGCCGAGTAGTGCCAAAGCATGGCATCGTGCCTCTTTTTTGCCCCCAATTAAAATAAGCCCCCGGCATCACACCGAGGGCCTCTATAGAAGGATATGAGTTTTATACAAACAGTGCAGCAAGTGTGCCCGCTGGCATCTTATGTGGTCAGGCCGGATGCTGCACTGCTTATATCTTTACTTACCGCAGCCTCCGCCGCCTTTACCGCCTTTACCTTTCTTAGCCAGGATCATGTTTGCACCTCCCTTCTATGATGGATATTTTCCTAGCATCGTGGTGAAAGTGTCTTTTCCCACGATCCCATCATCTTTTAACTCACTGTCTCTCTGGAACTTGCGGATAGCCCAGCCGAGACTCCCTACGATGTCCTCACGGCCGGCCGTGTATTCCCAGTCGAGCGGGCCTGTGTAATAAGGCTTCCCTGTCTCGCTGCAGATCCGCGATTTCAGGATTTCCTCAACAAGCAGGACGTCAACGCTGTTCCGGTCTCCGGGACGCACTTCTGTGAATGAATAATTCATCGTCTGTCTCTCCTCTCCTTCCGATCCGTACTTCGGACGGAATATGTATCTCATGTCTGCCTGCGAGCGTGTGCGTTCCATGACAGCGCCGCCGTTGTCATCCGATGTGACGGAAGTGTTTCCTTCTATCGTCTGATAGGTTCCGTCCGTATTCTTGCTCTTGATGAAGCCGATGTGATGGGCATAACCTTTTGCCTGTCCGAAATCGAAGGTCACGACGTCGCCGTACTGTCCGTTGTTCTTTCCGACGGAAAGGCCTGCCGAAAGCGCCCAGGATTCGAACTGTTTGCATTCTGCGGTCTTGTTTCCGCCAAAGAACAAAGCCGACGCTGCTGCCATGCAGAAGATATCCCAGACATAAGCGCAACACCACGGATAATCCGAACCGGACACGGCATGTCCGTAGTAATCGGTATTGAATACGACATTGTTGCTTCCGGCCGGAGATTCCTTTGTACCGAGGAAAGAGATGGCTTTACGCATCACGGAATCCGCGGAAGGAGCTGTTTCCGGTTTCGGTTCTGACCCGTAGCGGTACCCGCAATGGAATCTGCGATTGCTCCACTCATTGATCGGGACATTTCGGAATGGCTGCTCGCTGTCCACCCTTGCCTGAGATCCGCAGTCATATTTGTCGATCGTTCCGTCTGCATTCCGGTTCAGGACGATGAATGTGTGCCAGGCCGCGTTCGGGGAATCCTGTCCGTCATCCATGAGGACGATATCCCCTCCGGTCAGCTTGTTGGCATCCGTGATCCTGTAGAACCCGTGCGAGGTCAGATAGGAATCTTCTGTCACGACCGTCATGCCGCCGACTGGCTGATCCTGGAAGTCATAGTCCCATAATGCCCTGGCGATCATCCGGTCGCAGCTGATCTTCTGATCCGCGCATGGTATCTTGCTCCGGCTGTCCCCATAAATGAAATGCTGCGTCCGTGCCATATTGCAGACGGCTCCGCATTCGTTCGCGATGTCTTTACCTGTCAATGTATGTTCCTCCTGTTTCAGATACTCAAGCGCATCGACCAGCTGTTCCGGCCATCTCCCCGCGTCCGAGTTTCCGTATTTTGCATAGGCGTTCCTCAGGATCTGTTCTTCCGTGTTCCCGCCGTCCCTGAACTTCCAGCCGGCGCACTGCTGCCCGGAACGGATAGACATGGAAAACAGGGTTCCCCGGAAAGCCGCGGAATGCTTCGATGCTTCGATTCCTTCCTCATTCAGGAGGTACGCGACAGCCGGATCGTAATAATAGGCCTTTGCGTAATTATCCTGAAGCCGCGTAAACTCTTCCGTGTAGTTCTCGCAGTTGGATCTCCATAGCGTCATGAGCCCCATGTTCCGCTGCAGATCCGCGCGCGCCATGCTAATGTATTGATTGAATCCGCAGTAATGCGTTTCGTTATTTGCCACGCAGTACTGCATGAACGGAACCAGCGCGTAACGGTTGTCGAACTGGTAGCGCCCGTAGGCATGACCGTTGTCACCGATGCACCAGATGTCAGCGGTATGCTGGCCATGCTCATTCCCGCTCTCGCGGCAGAGCCACCCCATCCAGATTTCCATGTTCCAGCTCCTTCCTCAGTCCGTCAAAGTAACGTTTGCGGCATCCGTCGCATCTCTTGTACAGGATGCAGTCGATGCTCATGTGGCGGAGATCGACGCACATATTCTCTGTCCGCATATTGATGTCGCGGATGTAGGCATCAATCTCCGGTTTCGTCATTTTTCGTGATCTTATTGTAGGAAGATGTACTGATTCCGATCAGCGCACCGATGAAGGTGTCGATCAGTGTCAGCGTTCCGACAATTTCTTCACCGTATGGGAATCCCCAGATCTGAGCCAGTCCGAAGTAAAGCGCCCCGACTGCAGGGATAACAATGAGTGCAATCCATTTCAGTACGTCATAAACACTATTATTCAGTTTCATTCTTCATTCCTCCTATCGTTTGATGAGATACTCTTGCAGATCCTTTTTCGCTTCTTTCAGCTGGTCGAGGTTGTTTCCGTCGATGGCATGCGACAGTAATGCGAGCATAGCCTTCTGTGTTACATGGTTTCCTTCATCCATGCCGTCAAGCCGGCGCTTATCATTCCGGAACATTTCTTCGTACCGTGCAAAGGCTGTATCGTGTTTCTTGAGCCATACTTCGTGCTCATCCAGCCTGACGTTCTGATCGCATTCCGGCTTTTTGAAATGGGCGATGATTTTAGCGATGACGGCCACCGCTCCGGATACTGCGGCAATGGTCGCGCAGATAGCCATAACGACGGACCAGAGCTGTTCGGGCGTAAAGGTTATAACTGGTTCTGGCATTTTCTACTCCTTTCTTTATATTTTTTTATATTAAAAAAGCACCCTTGAAGGATGCTTATCGTTCGCCAGTTTAGCGAGCTATTGTCCAGTCTACAGGACACTTGCATCAATAGGTTTAACTGGATCCACGGCAACGGTAAATCAAATTTTATCAGCCATGCCATTAAAATCTATTTACATAGCATCAAATACATCAGTAACGGGAATACCGTCATCCGCTGCGTCTGCAGATATTATCATAAACAAATTAAGCAATTACTATTATGATGTAACAATCATTGATACATACGGTACTACTATTTGGAAATCGATTGGCAATGGAGTATTAAATGTGACCGGATGGTATAAATTTACAGGTACAGTAGTAAGTTAACATCAAGTGGAAAACTAGTGCATATCAGTTTCTATATATCTCCGCCAGTTTGTTGAAAATCATTGAAGATCTGTCACCCACGGTATCTGCGTCAGTAACAACAAATGCAAATGGCGTTTTTAAATTATCACAAACGCTTTATCCTACTCCACCTATCATCTGCTATGCATCAACACAGCTGCTTATTTCGCCTCCATATCTTTATGGGACCGATTGGTGCTTTACTGTGTTTTCTGTATCGGGGGGCACAGTATCGGCATATGTAAATCAAACATTTATTATGAAATTGATCAAAACATATTCGAAGTAATCGTCGCCAGTTTCTATTGATGACTTCTAGTAACGAATCTGTATAATGCTGCAGCTTCTTCACAACCGAAATCCGATAGCACATCAGACGAGGAATCCAAAGTAGTTGAATCATCCGATTCAAAACTTCCAGAAGAATCCCATTCGGATATCAATGGTTTTAAATATGCATCTGATCATTATTCTATATGTAAAATATAGAACAACAAAAGAGGACACAGGCATCGGAGAAAGCATTTATGCAGATGATCTAACTGATATAGGTGATTCTATAGATAACTATAAAGTGGGCGACGGAATAATCGAATATCGAATCACTACTAAAGCCGATGATCCTATCATTCTTCTAGGAGTACAGAAAATGGATCCTATATTCACGGTGACGCCGACACCTGAGGTATCTACCTCACAAAGAAACGCTTTAAACAAAGCAAAAGAATACTTAAGTATACAGTCATTCTCTCATGACGGACTTGTCAAACAACTTGAATTCGAGAAATTTACCACGGAAGACGCAACCTATGCAGCCGATAACTGCGGAGCAGATTGGAATGAACAAGCCGCAAAGAAGGCAGCACAATATATGGATCTGATGTCATTCTCAAAAGAAAAATTAATTAGCCAACTTGAATTTGATGGTTTTACTGAAGATCAGGCGAATTATGGTGCTCAGTCTGTTGGATACTAAGAAGAATATTAAATAAATAAAAACCGCCGCAGTGACGGGAATCACCGCGACGGCCTGCTCCGACAGGGGAGCGAGGGATAATATTAAGCAGTTATATCTTACTCCTCCCGGCGCAGATTTTCAACATCGGCGCTATTATTGCGCTCAAAAAGGAGGAACTATGTGGCAGGAAAAATGTGGTAAAGGAAAGTACAAGTACACCGAGCGTTATAAAGACATCATGACCGGAAAATGGAAGAAGGTTTCCCTGATCATGACCTCATCGAACAGCAAGACCGCCTACACGGCCCTGCAGACTAAGATCAAGGCGAAGATGGCCAGCGCGTGTGATTCTTCAAAAGTGACGCTCGACGAGCTGATCGAGGCCTACAGGAAGTCACAGCGGGCCACGGTAAAGAACTCTACCTGGAGACGCAACGAGTGGCAGGAAAAGAAGCTGTCCGAGATCATCGGAGGGGATGTCCTCGTCAATAAGCTGACGGCCTCATTCGTAAAACAGAAACTGCTTGATACTAAGGAGAACGGGACCAGGCTGAACCAGCGTCTGAAGACCTTCAAGGCAATGATGCGCTGGGGATATAAGAACGACAAGATCGTGTCCGTCGAGTGGATGGCAAAGCTTGAGTCCTTCCCGGAGCCGACCGAAAAGGAAAAGGATTTTATGAAATACCTGGAGAAGGATGAGTTGTCCGCCGTACTGGATGCAATGAGCGAAAAGCCTGTATGGCAGCTGCTCACGAAGTTCCAGGCACTCTCCGGCCTCCGGATCGGCGAGACGATCGCCCTTGACAGGTCAGACGTCGATATTGATGCGCGACTGATCCATGTCACGAAGACCTATGACATGGTGAACTGTGAGCTGACGCACTCCACGAAAACAGAGACTTCGACACGCGATGTCCGGATCCGTCCGGAGCTGATGCCGGTCATCCTCGACATCAATAAGATGATGACGAAAAGACACATCGTCTGCAGCCACTTCATCACGGACAGCACGGATTATCTAAGTTATGACTCGTTCCGGCAGTATCTCGGCGACAAGACGCTTCAGACGGTCGGCCGGCGGCTGACTCCTCACGCCCTCCGGCATACCTTCGTAAGCCTGGCAGCTGCTTCCGGACTCCCGCTGGATGTCATTACCCGGCAGGTCGGACACGCCAGTGAAGAGATCACGCAGATCTATCTGCATGCCACAGAAATGATGAAAGAAAAGGATAATGCAAGGCTCGATGCGGTCAGTTTTTTGGGGTAAGCGAAATTATTGGTGGAATCCATGATGCTTAGTGCGCTAAAAAACGGCCATGTCGGTGTATCTCTTCTGTGACTGTTCTTCTATTATTATAGGCATCAGATGAACCCCGTATCTCGAAAAAAGGAAGTTGGCGGATTGTACTGATATGGTATAATCAATCATAGTAGTCTGAACAAGCATCACGAAGACCATTTGGAGGTGTCCTATGAGCAAGAAAGAAAAAATCAGCGAACTGCTGTCGAATCCTGAACTTGTGGAGAAGTTGACGGCATGCAAGGATTCTGAGGAAATTAAAGACCTTGCAAAGGAGAACGGACTTACGCTGACACGTGATGAGGCCGCACGGGCCTTTGAGATCTTCGGAACAAGGGAACTGCAGGACGATGAATTGGATTCCGTGGCTGGAGGCGGCGGTACTGGTGGGGGCATGTTTAATAGTGCAAGTGCAAAACGAAAAGAAACAGATTGGTGCTAGTGATTATGGGTTATCTGACAAGCATCACGAAATCTCTGCAGTGGAATTGGCATGGTTTCCACCACTGATTTCGGATACCCGTTTTTTGTGAGTTGCCCCTTTTCTGCCCCTTTTTAGGTAACAAAAAAGCCACAGTTGCCGTATTTACACGGTTTTCTGTGGCTTTTCTGATGGAAGGTGCAGGATTCGAACCTGTGACCTTTCACACGTCAAGCGAATGCTCTCCCAGCTGAGCTAACCTTCCATTTTTCAAGCAAAAATGATTATAACAAACAAAACGTCAAATGTAAACCTCAAATTTTCAGAAATACCAGTTTCCGCCGATCTGCACATAAGTTCCGGTACGGTTGCTGCTCCGGAAATACAGATATCCGTGGTTGCGGATTCCTTTGGTGAGGCAGTCGTTCACCGCCTGCTTGACGTAGTCCGGTACATTTCCCCCGAGCCGTCTCTGCCAGTAGATGCTGGAGGAAATGGTCGGCGAGTAGCAGAACTGGTTGTAGGCCGTCAGCTGTCCGAGGGCTGTCGTGCCGTGTCCTCCGTAATTGATGTCGGCGCGGTTCATGGCGCAGGAAATGACAGCCAGTGCGCCAGTATAGCTTCTGTCGTCCTCCTGTCCCACGATGGCCCAGATGAGTTCGAGCTCGCTCTGCGTATAGCCGGTATCCGTCGAAGCACTGCCGGAAGCCGAAGACACTTCTGCTGAAGTTTCGGCGACGGATGCGGAGGATGCCGGTGAAGACGATTCTGTCTGCGCTGCTGCTGAAGATGCTGCCTCGGAAGCTGCCTTCTGAGCTGCTTCATTTGCCGCTTTCTGGGCTGCCGCCTCATCTGCAGCCTTCCGGGCTGCCTCTGCCGCCGCTGCCTGCTGTGCCGCAAGAGCTGCCGCGGCTTCTTCTTCCGCTTTTCTCTTCGCTTCCGCTTCGGCTGCCGCACGTGCCTGGAGTTCCGTCAGCAGGTTCTGCTGTTCGGAAATCTGGCTCTGCAGGTCAGATGCGAGATCTTCCTGGGCGCTGATGTTTGCCACGTATTCGCTGATTTTTTCATTGGTCGAATCAGCCAGGGCCTGGACTTCCGCCTGTTTATTCTGCTGCTCGCTCTGAAGGGATTCCAGGGCATCCTCTTCGGAAAGAAGGGCAAGCTCCTTATTTTCCACTTCTTCGCGGGCATTCTTGTATTCATCGAGGCACTGACGGTCATAGTCCTGCATCTGACGGATTTCGTCGACCCGGTTGATGAAGTCGGTAATGCTCTCCGATTCCACGACGGTCGTCAGCAGATCGTTCTGCCCGTTCTCATACATGTACTGGATCCGGGTCTCCATGTCGTCGTACTGGTCTTCTTCCGCGGCTTTTGCATTCTGGACATCCGTGCGCGTCTGCTCGATTTCCGACTGCTTGGCCGTGATCTGCGAAGCAAGATCGTTCAGAGAATTCGTCAGCTCCGCGATCTGGCTGTTCAGGTCATTCAGATATGACGAAAGACCGTCCTTCTCCGTCTGAAGCGAATCAATCGTATTTTCGGTCTCTCCAAGGTTTGCTTCTGCCGAATCCTTCTTTGCCTGCGCATCAGCGATATCCGACTGCGTATCCGCATACGCCGGACAGACTGATGAGACCGCAATCGCGGCCGACAGCAGAAGGATACCTAGCTTCTTCCTCAGCATAAAAAATCCTGCCTTTCTCTGAAATCTGAGATCAGCAGGAATTATATCATGTTATGGAAACTAAAGAAAGACTTTTTTACCAATTTTGTAATATTATTGTAATAAATAGTAATTTATGTGTCACATTCAACTATATCTTGTGGTTTTCCGATGCTTACGACGCAGATGCGGAAGCCGATGCCGACGCCGAAGATCCCGACCCGTCTGATACGGAAACCGAAGCAGACGCACCGGATCCGGCAGCGGAAGCACCTGCCGAAACGCCGGAGCCGTCCGCGAACTTCTCATTGATCGAGGAAATGTTTCCCTTGGAATCAACCTCGACCGTCACGCTCTGCGTTTCCGCCTTCTCTCCGCCTTCCCAGTTCTGTCCGTATGTGAAGGTCACGACAGCTGTGCCTTCGGCAAGACTTTTGAATGTGAAATGGTCATAGCCTCCCGCACCGTCGAGTGCGCTTCCCGTGCTGTCCGTCTTCGACACATAGGTGTCGCTTGTGAATTCCAGGATGCTCGGGTTTGAAATCGACTGTTCCCATGTATAGCCGGTCGTCGGATTCGATTCCAGGGTAACCGTCAGCGTGTTGCCGCTGAAATCGGCGCCTTCTTTTACCCCGGAAGATTTCGAGCAGCCGGCAAGAACCGTAACGGCCAGAATCAGGCAGAGCAGCAGTGCAGTTAATTTTTTCATCAGATCAGAACTCCTTTCAGATCAGACGCCTCAGGCCACGACGGCCTTCCCGGTGTAAAGCTGGTAATATTTTCCTTTCTCGGCAAGCAGCTGCGCATGCGTGCCTTTTTCGATGATGTGTCCGTTCTCCATGACCATGATGCAGTCGGAGTTCTGAATCGTCGAAAGACGGTGGGCAATGACGAACGTCGTCCTGCCCCTCATCAGCCTGTCCATTCCTTCCTGTACGATCTTCTCGGTACGGGAGTCGATGGAAGACGTCGCTTCATCGAGAATGAGCACCGGCGGATCCGCGATTGCCGCCCTGGCAATTGCCAGAAGCTGCCTCTGGCCCTGGGAAAGATTTGCTCCGTCCCCGCTCAGCATCGTGTCATAGCCTTCCGGAAGACGTTCGATGAAGCCGTCCGCATTGGCAAGTCTGGCTGCCGCCTGCACTTCCTCATCCGTCGCATCCAGCTTCCCGAAGCGGATGTTCTCGCTCACGGTGCCGGTAAAAAGATGCGTATCCTGAAGAACGATGCCCAGCGAATGCCGCAGGTCCTCTTTCCGGATCTTGTTGATATTGATGCCGTCGTAGCGGATCTTTCCATCCTGGACGTCATAGAACCGGGTAATCAGGTTCATGATGGTCGTCTTGCCGGCACCGGTTGAACCGACAAAAGCAATCTTCTGTCCCGGCGTCGCAAAGAGGTCGATGTCATGCAGGATGACACGTTCCGGCACGTAGCCGAAATCGACGCTGTCCATGACGATGTCGCCCTTCAGTTCCTTGTATTCCGTCGTTCCGTCCGTCTTATGGAAATGTTTCCATGCCCACAGTTCGGTCCGCTCTTTTGCTTCCGTCAGCTTTCCGTCTTTGTATTCCGCATTGACAAGCGTTACATAGCCGTCATCCGTTTCCGGCGTCTCATCGAGCAGCTTGAAGACTCTGTCCGCGCCGGCCAGGGCCATGACGATGGAATTGAGCTGCTGGCTCAGCTGGCTGATCGGCATATTGAAGCTCTTGTTGAAGGTAAGGAAAGAAGCAAGTCCTCCGACCGTAAGCGCTCCCGCGCCCCCGCCGAAATTGATGACGAGAATGCCGCCGACAATCGCACACAGGACATAGCTGGCATTTCCCAGCTGGGCTGTCACAGGCATGAGGACGTTTGCAAAACGGTTGGCCTTATTTGCCGAATCATACAGTTCGTCATTGAGCTTCTCGAATTCACTGATGGCTTCTTCCTCATGGGAGAACACCTTGACAACTTTCTCGCCTGCCATCATTTCCTCGATAAAGCCGTTCACGGTTCCGAGATTCCTCTGCTGCTTCACGAAATACTTTCCGGATGCACCGGCAAGGTACTTCGTCGCCACCATCATCACGGCGACCATCGCCACCGTAAGGACTGTCAGCGGAAGGCTCAGGATGATCATGCTGACAAACGTGCTGACGATGGTAATCGCCGAAGAGAGCATCTGCGTAAGGCTCTGGCTGATCATCTGACGCAGCGTATCGACATCGTTCGTGTAAATGGACATGATGTCGCCGCGCGAATGCGTATCGAAATAGCGGATCGGCAGACTCTCCATATGCGTGAAGAGTTCCTTGCGGAGACGCAGAAGCGTTCCCTGTCCGACATAGATCATCAGCCGGCTCTGCGCAAAGACGGCCAGGACGCCGACGCCATAGAAGATTCCCACGCGCACCATGGCCCACAGAAGCGGTCCGAAATCCGGATCCGGCTTTCCGAGGAGCGGGGTGATGTAGCTATCGATCAGGGTCTTCGTGAACAGCGTTCCCTGGATGGATGCATACACGTTCACGATGATGCAGATCACGACGATGATCATATGAAGCGCATAGTGCTTCATGACATAGCCCAGGAGCCTTTTCAGGATCTTCCCCGGGTTCTCGACGCGGATCTTCACTCCGCGCGGCATTCCTCCGCGGGGGCCGCGGGTACGGAGGTCCTTCGCCTCATCGGCGTTCATCACATTTTCTTCTTTCTTCATCTCACTGACCTCCCTTCTCATCAAAGTCGCCTCCGGAACCCTGCTGGGCCTCGAAGACTTCCCGGAAGATCGTATTGTTCTTCTTCAGATTTTCAGGAGTGTCAAAGCCGTTGACGCGGCCGTTGTCCATGACGATGACGCGGTCCGCCTCCATGACGGCACTGACTCTCTGTGTAATGATCAGCTTCGTCGTACCCGGAATGGCATTTCTCATGCCTTCCCGGATTTTCTTTTCCGTTGCCGTATCGACCGCTGACGTACTGTCGTCCATGACCAGCACCTTCGGTTTTTTCAAAAGGGCGCGCGCAATGCACAGCCTCTGCTTCTGTCCGCCCGACACGTTGCTTCCGCCCTGCTCGATATGCGTATGGTATTTATCCGGGAACTGTTCGATGAATTCATCGGCGCAGGCAATCCGGCAGGCTTCCATGCATTCCTCTTCGGTCGCCTCTTTATTTCCCCAGCGGAGATTGTCAAGAATGGTGCCGGAGAAAAGGACATTGTTCTGGAGGACGACGGCGACCGCGTCGCGCAGTGTCTTCTTATCATACTGTCTCACGTCGATTCCGCCGACCTTCACGTCGCCCTGCGTCACGTCATAGAGACGCGAAATCAGATTGACCAGCGAAGACTTTGCAGAACCCGTACTGCCGATGATGCCGATCACCTCGCCGGACCGGATGTGCAGGTCGATATCCTTGAGGACAGCGGCCCTGCTTCCTTTTACATAGGAGAAATCGACGCCGTCAAAATCGATACTTCCGTCCTTCACCTCAAGAACCGGATTTTCCGGCTCCGCGATCGACGTCTTCTGGTTCAGCACTTCCGCGATACGCTGTGCCGAAGCCGTGGACATCGTGACCATGACGAAGACCATCGCAACCATCATGAGGCTCATCAGGATATTCATGCAGTAAGCCAGAAGGCTCATCAGCTCGCCGGTGGTCAGGTTCCCGGTTACGATCATGTTGGCGCCGAGCCAGGAAATGATGAGGATGCAGGCATAGACCGTCGCGTTCATCAGCGGCGCCACGAGGACCACATTTCCCTCCGCCTTCACGAAGAGACCGTAAAGATTTGTGACGGCCTTGATGAATTTGTTATTTTCATAATCTTCACGGACATAGGCCTTGACGACGCGGATGCCGGACAGATTCTCTTCGACCGACTCATTCAGGGCATCGTATTTCTCAAAGACCTGGCGGAAATATCTGGTCGTTCTCGTCATGATGAGTACCAGGAAAACCGCAAGGATGATTACGGCAACCAGATAGACCGTGGCAATCCTGCCGTTGATCAGAAAGGCAGCCCCCATCGCAAAAATGATGGAGAGCGGTGCCCGGACGAACATGCGCAGAATCATCTGATAGGCATTCTGGATATTCGTGACATCCGTCGTCAGACGCGTCACAAGACCCGACGTGCTGTATTTGTCGATTTCCGCAAAAGAAAAATCCTGGATGTTCCGGAACATGGCGCTGCGCAGGTTCCGGGCAAAACCGGTCGAAGCCTTGGCTCCGAAAAAGCCGCCCATGAAGCCGGCAAACAGACCGATCAGGGCGCATCCCAGCATCATGAGCCCCACCTGGATGATGCGGTTCATGTCGCTTTTGTAGATTCCTTCATCGACGATCATCGACATGAGGAACGGGAGCAGCGTATCGGCGATAACCTCCAGCACCATGAAAAGAGGCGTGAGGATCGACGATGCCTTAAACTCTTTTACTTCTTTAGTTAATGTTTTTATCGTTTCCATAGATGATATGATAACTTCTTTATTTTTTAATGTCCAGCCTTATCTTTATTATTGCATTTCGCCGGAGGCGTGCGTAAAATAAGACTATCTTTTTTTCTGAAAGGAAAACTTATGACACTGATTATTCCGAAAGATTACGATCCGCACATGGATGTCCGCACGACGGAAGCTGCGATCAAGTTCATCCACGACATCTTCACGAAGGAATTCGGCCGGAAAATGAACCTGGAGCGCATCTCCGCTCCCCTCTTCGTCGACAAGTCCACCGGCCTCAACGATAACCTGAACGGCGTCGAGCGCCCGGTCAGCTTTGACATCAAAGCCATCCCGGGAGAGACGATCGAAGTCGTCCAGTCTCTTGCCAAATGGAAGCGTCTTGCCCTGAAGCAGTACGATTTCAAGCCCGGCGAAGGACTCTACACGAACATGAACGCCATCCGCCGCGACGAGGATCTCGACAATCTTCATTCGGTCTACGTGGACCAGTGGGACTGGGAAATGTGCATCGAGAAGAAAGACCGCACGGAGAAGAAGCTGAAGGCAGTCGTCCAGAAGATATTCCAGGTCATCAAGCACATGGAGCACGAGGTCTGGTATCAGTATCCGGATGCCGTCTATAAGCTTCCGGACAAGATCAGCTTCGTCACGACCTCAGAACTCGAAAAACGCTGGCCGAAGAAGACCCGCAAGGAACGCGAGAACCTGATTGCCAAAGAACTGGGCTGCGTCTTCATCATGCAGATCGGCTGGCCGCTGGAAGACGGGAAGCCGCATGACGGACGGGCACCGGACTACGACGACTGGAATTTAAACGGGGATATCATTTTCTGGTTCGAACCGCTGCAGTGCGCCCTGGAGATTTCCAGCATGGGCATCCGCGTCGATGAGACGGCCCTGAAGAAACAGCTGGAAGCTTCAAACTGCATGGACCGCGCGGTCCTTCCGTTCCACAAGGCTCTGCTCGACGGCGAGCTGCCCTACTCGATCGGCGGCGGCATCGGACAGTCCAGGCTGTGCATGCTCCTTCTGGGACGCGCGCACATCGGGGAAGTCCAGGCGTCCATCTGGCCGGACAGCATACGGAAGAAGTGCGCGAAGGGCGGAATCATTCTGCTGTAAAACTGTATTTTCTGCAGAGCATCTGGTTTTCTGACGGGGCCATGCAGGATATGGAGCGGAAAACGAAGAATCCTGCCACGGATTCCTAACCCTCTTTTCAAAAAATACAAAATGGCTGTCTCCTGCGGAACTCGCCTTGAGGCTCAGATTTGATAAGAAGTCTGAGAGCTCATACAGTCCTCGGAGACAGCCGTATTTTTTGATACCTAATTACTGATTTTTAACTCTTCCACAGACCGTGCAGATTGCAGTAAGCATAGGCTGCGACGAATTCATCTCCGTCAACCATGGAGAATTCCGCTGCCGGAACAGCTCCTGCGCCGAGCACCTTGCGCTGTCTTCCCATCTTTGTCTCGATCATGATCCATTCAATGTGATGGGCTTCCTCCATCGGATGCGATACCTCGCCGACTTTGACGACAACTTCATTTCCCTGAATCACGACTACCGGTACGTGTTTCTCCTTGGCAGCCTCTGTCGAGTTCGGCAGGACTTCTGTCATCGGTGAGCCGCAGCAGACCAGCTGGCCGCCGCCTTCATGAACCAGAGCCACCATATTTCCGCATGACTTGCATAAATAGAATTTCATTCAGACCACCTCCTGTGCAATGTCATATGCATCAGTTTTATTATACTATTTTTCAGGCCGGCTGACTGTCTTTTTTATCATTTCGGGGTACCGGAAAACAGAAAAGCACCCACAGGCAGATAATGAGTGATAAAATAGAATTAAACAGGCATTCAAATAAATGCCGGATCCCCGGGGGAACTCAAATGAAGAACAGAATCAGGAAATTCTTATTACTTGCTCTTTCTTCCATACTGATGCTCAGCACATCGACAGGCTGCTCACAGCAGGCGGCCGGAACGGATACCGGAAAAGTCAGGCTCGGCATCGACAACCTGGAGAAGGATTTCAGCATCCTTGCCAATAAGAAAGTAGGCCTTATTACAAATGCGACCGGCGTCGATTCCAGCTTCAGCAGCACGATCGATATCCTGAACGCAAATGCAAAGCTGACTGCCCTTTTTGCGCCGGAGCACGGCATCCGGGGCGCGGCCTCCGCAGGCGATGCGGTCGGCGGGGAAACAGATGCCAAGACAGGGCTGCCGGTTTACAGCCTTTACGGCGAGACGCGCAAGCCCACGGATGAGATGCTGTCCGATGTGGATGTCCTCGTATACGATATCCAGGACGTCGGCTGCCGTTTCTATACCTATATCAGCACGATGCAGTACGCCATGCAGGCGGCTGCCGAAAAGAACATCCCCTTCATCGTGCTGGACCGCCCGAACCCGCTGAACGGAAATACCGTGCAGGGAGACATCCTGGAAGACGGCTTTGAAAGCTTTGTCGGGATTACGCACATTCCCCAGCGCTACGGCCTGACATCCGGCGAGCTGGCCCAGTATATGAATACGGAAGACAAGATCGGCTGCGACCTGACCGTCATCAAAATGAGCAATTGGAAGAGAGACATGTACTATGAAGATACCGGACTCACCTGCTGGGTTCTGCCCTCACCGAACATGCCGACCGTGGATACCGCAGAAGTGTATCCCGGAACCTGCATATTTGAAGGGACAAACGTATCGGAAGGCAGAGGAACCACGAAGCCGTTCGAAATCATCGGCGCTCCGTGGATCGATGCGCAGGCGCTGGCTGACAAAATGAACAGCCTCGGCCTGAACGGGGTACATTTCCGTGCCACATCCTTCACGCCCTCCGCCTCCAAATTCTCCGGTGAAAGCTGCAACGGCGTCGAAGTGCACGTGACGGACCGTTCTGTGTACGACAGCGTGCTATCCGGCATGACGCTCATGTATACGATCCGGGAACTGTACCCGGATGATTTCCAGGTTCTTGACAGCGGCCAGTTTGAACGGCTGAGCGGAACCGATGCCATTAAAAACGGCACCTGCTCCCTCGATGATCTGAAGGCCAAATGTGAAAGCGACTCCAAAAGTTTCAAAGCCGCTTCCGCCAAGTACTATCTGTACTGAAGTGAAGAACCACCACCCCCGTCCCCGTGGTTCCGGAGTTCCGGAACCACGGGGACGGGGGTTGTGGTCCCTTTTATTTCAGATCGTCATATTGAGAATCGATGAGACATCCTGCTCGAGCTTGTATTTCGCATTGCGGATCTCGCCGACTTCCTGTTCCGTCATCCGCTCCGGGTTGGTCTTGATGATAATCTTCCGCAGGTACTCGATGTCCGCATGCAGCGTTTTCGCCCCCTGCTTGTCGAGACTTCCCTTGCGCGCCTGGTATTCCTTGTCGACCGCATACACGTATGTTTCGGCGCTGTTGCGGATGTCGAGAAGTTCCTGTCTCCTGGCATCCTCGCCTTCGTAGCGGGCAGCATCCGCCTGCGCGCGGCGGATTTCCTCTTCTGTCATATTCGAGCTGGACGTAATCGTGATCTGCTGCTGGTGTCCGGTTCCCATGTCCTTCGCCGATACTTTCACGATGCCGTTCGCATCGATATCGAAAGTAACCTCGATCTGCGGCACGCCGGCCGGCGCCCTGCGGATGCCGTCCAGGCGGAAGGTTCCCAGGAGCTTATTGTCCCGGACGAATCTTCTCTCGCCCTGGTAGACATTGACATCGACGGCTGTCTGGAAATTCCCGGCCGTCGTAAAGATCTGGCTTTTCCTCGTCGGAATCGTCGAGTTGCGTCCGATGAGCACCGAGGAAATGCCCCCGACCGTCTCAATCGAAAGGGACAGCGGAGTCACGTCGAGAAGAACGAGCGATGCGGCGGCGGAGCCGACGGAAAGTTCATTTCCCAGCTTGCCTCCCTGAACGGCCGCTCCCAGGGCGACGCATTCATCCGGATTGATGTTCCGGCTCGGATCCTTGCCGAGCAGCGAGCGCACCTTTCCCACGACGCAGGGCATACGCGTGCTGCCGCCGACAAGAAGCACCCGGTCGATCTGCTGCGGGGAAAGCTTGGCATCCGCAAGCGCTGAACGCACCGGCTGCTCCGTGCGGCCCAGCAGGTCCGCCGTCAGGGATTCGAACAGCTGTCGCGTGACAGGGATATCCAGATTCACAGGCTGACCTTTTACATTGGCAATGAACGGCAGATTGAAGGAATAATGATCGGCTGTGGAAAGCGCGATCTTCGCCTTCTCCGCTTCTTCCTTTACGCGGCTCATGGCGACCGGATCTTTTTCGAGCTTGACCTTCGCTTCTTTCCTGAATTCCTTCACGATGTAATCCGTAAGCCGTGCATCCCAGTCGTCGCCGCCCAGATGGTTGTCGCCGGCTGTTGCCAGCACTTCAAGAATGCCGTCGCCCATGCGGATGATCGACACGTCAAATGTCCCGCCGCCCAGGTCATACACGAGAATCGTCTGTGCCTGTCCGTGGTCGAGACCGTACGCCAGTGCCGCGGCAGTCGGCTCATTGATGATGCGCTTCACGCTGAGTCCGGCAATGCGTCCGGCATCTTTCGTCGCCTGTCTCTGGGCATCGGAAAAATAGGCCGGAACCGTAATGACGGCATCGCTGACCGGACCGCCCAGATATGCTTCGGCATCTTTCTTCAGCTTCATCAGGATCATCGCGGAAATTTCCTGCGGCGTATAATTTTTGCCGTCGATGTTCTTCGTCCATCGGCTGCCCATTTCCCTCTTGATGCTGGAAATGGTTCTGTCCGTATTGATGGCTTCCTGTCTTCTTGCCGCCGCGCCGACGATGCGCGTGCCGTCTTTGGAAAATGCGACGACGGACGGAGTCGTACGCATGCCTTCCTTATTCGGGATAACCGCCGGCACATCTCCTTCGAGTACCGCCACACAGCTGTTGGTCGTTCCCAGATCGATTCCGATTGTCTTGGACATTGTATTCCTTTCCCGCGGCTGTTTTCTGCCGCGGATTCTCTTATATGATTCGGATATCATACACCCGATTTGTGTTCAAACTGTTTTCATGCAGAATTTTCATCCGATGAATTTTCTGCTTCAGCCGTATAAAAAATCCTCCGTCTTCACCCAATGCCTTCATTCGGCATTCCGGTCGGACGGGGGATTCCTGCACTGAATAAAAATTCATTCCTTTTTCAGCAGGATCAGTTCGCTCTTCTTTACGCCTGCCGCACGGGCAACCACCGAGGACGGTCCCCTGAAGGATATCGGCTTTCCGTAAATGTCGCAGATTTTTCCGCCGGCTTCCGTCACGATCAGCGCTCCGGCGCAGTAGTCCCACAGGCCCAGGCACATTTCAAAGAAAAGCACGGTCGAGCCGCAGGCCACCTTGCAGAGGTCGTACGCAGCCGAGCCGGAACGGCGGAGATCCGCGCAGCGGCCCAGATAATCATAGGCCATCTTCATGGAGATCTTTGAGAACTTCGCCTGGTACGGCGTCGTCCCGAAGGAAATGAGGCATCTCTTCATCGGCTCTTTGGAAACATGGATCGGTTTTCCGTTGAGCGTGCTGCCCTTTCCCTTCATTGCCGAAAACAATTCATCCGTGTAGGGGTTGTAGACCACGCCGATGAAAGGTTTCCCGTCTTTCAGAAGTCCGATCGAAATCATCGACGGCCTGTAGGCATAGATGAAATTCGTCGTTCCGTCAATCGGGTCGATGACAAATGCATATCCTTTTTTATAGGTGCTTTTGAAAGCATCCTCGCCGTTTTCTTCTCCGACGAAATTGGCTTCCGGAAGAAGTTCCCTGAGTTTTCCCTCGAGGAATTGCTGGCTCTTCTTATCATACGCCGTCACGAAATTCGCATGTCCGTCTTTATCCGACGTGACGCTTTCGGGATCTTTCGCTTCCAGCAGGATGTGCCCGCCTTCCCTGATGATTTTTTCGATGCCTTCCTGAATCTCTCTGTCTGTCATGTTCTGTCCTTTCTCTGCTGCCCTTGCTGTGCTGCTCTTCCTGTACTGCCCTTGCTCTGCTGCTCTTTCTCTGCTGCCCTTCCTGTACTGCCCTTGCTGTGCTGCCCTTGCTGTGCTTCCCTGACCGTCCGGCTGCAGAAGTAAGTTCTTCTCAGTCGCGGTAGATATACGTCTGCATAATGTCTTCCCAGGTCTCGACTCTCTTCATGAGGGAAGTCGTTCCGTCCGGCTTCTCTTCGATCATCGCGCACTGCGGAAGAATGAACGGGGGTTTCTGCGTATTGGTATAGCCGCCGACATTTCCGAAAATAATCAGGTCGCCGACGGAAACAGGTCCGCTGTAATCCCGGTAGACCACATCGTATTCCAGGCAGGTGTATCCGACAAAATCAGCGTGCACGACCGTCTCGCTTTCGCTGCCTGTCGGCAGGACTTCGATCGGAAGATTGAAATCGGTGCTGATTTTCCCGAGATTGAATTTGCTGGTATCCAGCACGACAAAGGTCTTTCCTTTGATGTGCTTGACCGCGGTCACGGACGCGATCATGGTAACATAGCGGTTGTCGAGATCCGTCCCCGGCTCCGTAAAGAGCACCGGTCTTTGCTCCGGCTGATAGGAGTCGTAGTGCTCGGCAATGGGCCGGATGGCCGCTTCCGCATAATCTTCATAAGAGGGAATTTCCATTTTGAAAAATGAAGCAACTTCCGGCTGGACGACGCCGAACATGCCGCTTCCCAGATCCAGGTATTCCGGCGGATCGTTCGGGAAATACCGGTCGGCAATCTCCAGCATCTGCGTGGCGCGGCTGTTCCAGCTTTCGACCGTACGGGATTTGCTGATGTGGCAGTGCAGTCCGGAAAGCGTGACATTCTTCGCGGCACGGATTCTGCTGACGGCTTCATCGAAATCGCCGTTGTCCGTATCGATGCCGAACCGGGAAACAAACGGCTGGCCCACATCGATGTTGGCGCGAAGTCCGAGCTTGAAATTCCTGTCCGGATGGGCTGCCGCAAAAGCAAGGTCGCGTTCCAGTTCATCGAGGCTGTCGACATTGACAATGCCGCCGTTCATCATATGCTCTTCCAGCAGCGGTCCCTTGGCCGGACCGTTGTAGAGAATGTGAGGGCTGTCGTATCCCAGACGCTTTGCAAAGTTGTACTCCATGTCGGAAACAACTTCCGCATAGCCGCCCAGATCCTTGATGATCTCGCAGATGCGGGGCGTATAATTCGTCTTGACGGAATAGGCTGTCTCGTATTTCGGGTAAGCCTCTTTCAGCGCTTTCTCATGGGCACTGTAATTTCCGGTGAATTCCGCCGAATGGAAAACATAGCACGGCGAACCGTACTGCTCCAGGATTTTCTTTGATTCCGCGATCGTGTCCTGAACAGACCTGATCTGTTCTTCTGATGTCTTCTTCATTTTTATTCCCTCTTTCAGCTTTTTATTTTTGTTCGCAGTCCATGACATTTCCTGATCCTGCGAACAGATTATCACCTGTCTGCTTCATTCATTAAGATTTTGCTGCTGCTCTAGTTTAATATCCTGATGTCAGGACGTCAAGCCCTGAAGCGGTGCGGAAAACTGCAAATTTCTCTCCGTATTCAGGGAATCGAACTTGATGACGTAGTACCCTTCTCCCGCCTCGACCTTCAGGACCGTTCCCGGGCCGAAAACTTCATGCCGGACCCGGCTGCCTTCTTCAAAGAGATTCCGCCTCTTTTCAAGCTTTTCCTCATCCTGCCGGATGAAGCGCGTGCTCCTCTCAACGATTTCCCGGTCCGGCTCCGTCACGCATTCGATGTTCTCAAGACCTGCCTCGAAAATGAACCGGCTCGGATATTTGAAGACTCCGTCGTTCGTGACCCCTTCCGAATCCGAAAGGTACAGCCTGTCTTTGGCGCGCGTCATTGCCACGTACGCCAGTCTTCTCTCCTCGTCCATATCGTCCGGCATCAGCACTTTCCTGCTGGGAAATACTCCCTCGTTGAGGCCGCATAAAAAGACGCAGGGATATTCCATTCCCTTGGCGGTGTGCACGGTCATGAGCTTGACGGTGTCCGCTTTTTCTTCCTGGTCGAGATTCGTAAAAAGGGCAATGCGGCCAAGGAAATCCCGGAGCGTCGTATCGCAATCCTGTCCGGCATCGGCGACCGCCCTTTTGAATTCCGCTTCATTGTCGAGTCTTTCCTGATCGCCCTGCAGGCGCAGGTACGATTCATACCCCGTCCGGTCCAGCACCATCTGCAGGATGTCCGAAAGCATCGGTGCCTCCCGGTCCGGATCCCGCATGAGGCCCTGTGCGACCGCTTCTTCCTGCAGGATCACTTCGAGCCTCACGCTTTCCACCGCTTCCGCGTAAGACTTTGCGCCCGTCTTTTCAAAGATCTCATTTTCCAGATTGTCCTTCAGCGAATCGTAGAGGGACTTTCCGTGCGATTCGGAATATTCCCGCAGGAACTCCAGCTTCTTCTTTCCGATTTTTCTCGAAGGAAGATTCACCGTCCGCAGGAAGGCATTGTCGTCGCCGTCCGTGAGCATGCGCAGGAAGCAGACCATGTCGCGGATTTCCCTGCGCCCGTAGAATTCAACGCCGCTGAAAATGCGGTACGGAATCTTTTCCTTAATAAAAGCTTCCTCCAGCGCCCGGGAAAGATAATGTGCCCGGTACAGCACGCCGATGCGGCCGTACGGAATGCCCTCGTCCTTCAGCGTCAGGATTTCCCCGGAGATCCACTCCGCTTCCTCCTTCTCGCTTTTGGCATGGAAATAGAGCGGCTTCTTTCCGCCCGGCCTGACCGCCCTGAGCTTCTTCGGATAGCGGAGCTTATTATTGGAAATGACGCAGTCAGCGGCCTTCAGGATTTCCGGCGTCGAACGGTAATTTGCATCGAGCACGATCGTCTTCGCATCCGGGAACTTCTTATCGAAGTCCAAAAACAGGTGCATGTGCGATCCTCTCCAGGTATAGATCGTCTGGTCCGGATCGCCGACGATGAACAGGTTCTTATGCTTCCCCGAAAGAACTTGCGCGATCGTGTACTGCCGAAGGCTTACGTCCTGGAACTCGTCGATCATCACGTATTCCATGCGGTCCTGCCATTTCGCGCGGATGTCCGGAAAGTTCTTCAGGATATAGGACGCAAAATTGATCAGGTCGTTGAAATCAAGGCCGAAGCATTTCTTCTGTTCATACAGATAGCGCAGGAAGATTTCCTCGTCGCGGTCTTTGGCCGCTGCGAAACGCGCCTTGAGCTCGTCATTGTTCAGCAGATAGAAATCATCGATGTACGACTCCGTCTGCATTTTCTTTCCTTCCAGCACTTCGTCGATGGTCCGCTTGATCGTCGTGTCTCGGAGCGTCAGGTGCATGTCCTCGAAGACCCTCTCCAGAATATCCTTTTCATCCTCCGTGTCCAGGATCAAAAATTCTTTCGGGAAATGAAGCACGTGCACGTCTTCTCTTAACAGCTGCACGCAGAACGCATGGATGGTGCAGACATAGCCGAGATCGAGATTGTCCCCGAGCATCGAACGGACGCGGCTCTTCATTTCATTTGCCGCACGGTTCGTAAACGTCACGCAGAGAATGTTCTTCGGCGCGACGCCGAGCTTCGAGACCAGATAGCAGTACCGGGACGTCAGGGCACGCGTCTTGCCGGTGCCGGCTCCTGCCAGCACGCGCACATAGCCCTCGGTCGCAAGAACCGCGGCCTTCTGCTCCTCATTTAATTTTTCCATAAAATCATCCGGCATGCCTGTCTCCGCTTTTAATGCCGTCAGTTTCTCAGCTTCCGTTTTTCAGATATTCCGTCACGATCAGGTCGACGGCCTTGTCGTAGCTCAGGATTCCTTCGCTCTCACCCTGCGACTTCAGATAGGAATCGTTCAGGCTGTCGGCCGTTTCCCGGGCCTTGCCCTTGCGGGCATCCCAGTATTTTGAATTCGCTTCCAGATCCAGATTGGCTCTCTGATCCAGCTGTCCCGCAGCCGACTCCCACAGGGACTTGTCACGCGCATAGAGTTCGTTTCCGACATAGACCCAGCCGGTCAGGTATCCGCTGTAGGAAATATCCGCATCCGATGAATCCCGGCAGGCGAGGTAGGCGATAAAATTGCATTCATCTTCCGGCATCGAGCCATGCAGATGCGAAAGCTCATGGCACATCGTAAACGGAATGTTGTAGGCCGTCATGTCGACGTTGACATTCGCTTCCATCGTCGCAGCTGAAAAGACACCCGTGATCCCCAGGTAGGAAAGCGCCCAGGAATTGAATACGTCTTTTGTTTCCGGATAATAGCCCGACAGGATGGGATAAATTTTCGCTTCATTTTCCATGGCGGTCCGGATCCGTTCCTTAAGGTTCCCGGACACCGTCATGATTTCATTTTCATCCCGGCTGACGGAACCCGCCCGCGCATTGATATTCTGAATCAGCATCCGTCCTGTCGCCGCCAGATTCTCCGTCGAATAGGAACCGCTTGAAAGTCCGTATCTTTCGGAAAAACTCGGCTGGGAAAACGGCACGTCCTGATTGGCTTCGTACAGGAAGAAAAGAACCGCGGCAATGAGAAGAAGCACGGCTCCCCTGTTCAGCATGTATTTTCCGGCGCCGGTTCTCCGCACGCCTTTTACGATGCTCCGCACGATCCACACGACAAGGAGAAGGATCAGCAGATAGATCAGCATCTCGGCCAGCGAAAAAGGAAGGAAGCCGCTCAGGCGTCCCAGCGTATTCACCGCGATCGGGTTCATGATCTGCGTGAACCTTTCGGCAAAGCCTGACACGCCGCAGAGAAGGCGCAGGACAACCGCTGCCGCAGCAAAAGCTGCGGCGGTGTAAACCTTGCTCATACGCGGAGGCTCTTCTTTTTGAATTCGGTGACATAGACCTGCTTGACATCGAACCCGTGCGCGGCAAATTTCGAATTCAGGAATTCATACACATAAGGCGTGATGCGGATCAGATTGAGACGGACCGGAAACTTCGCCAGCTTCTCCGGATCATGTCCGGCGGCTTCCGCCGCTTTCCGGTATTCATCATTCATATACGGAATAATGGAGGCACGGCCGGTGATCTGCAGCCCGCCCAGCTTGTCCATTCCGGCATACGGATCGTAAATCGCTGCAGAGACTTTTTCATTTACCAGAAGGCCGCGGAACTTGCTGCCGCCTTCCGAGAAAATGTAAAACATTTCATCGAGATAGGTATAGCCCACCGGAGTGCAGCGCACGTCCTTCTCGGTGCTGGTCGCAAGCGCCATCGTATCATGCGAGGAAATGAACGCGCGGATCGAATCCATCAGCGTTTCCGCATCCATCGGCTTCTTCGGGTCGCGGAGGACTTTCGCGATCTCATGGCCCGCCTCGATGGCCTGCGCTTCGCCGCTGATGAAGCGGCTGGAAATCTCTCCGCAGCCGATCAGGTCCTGCATGTCCAGAATGTATTTTCCGAAGCCGGTGTCGGAAATGCCGACGCCCACGAATGCAACCTGTTTCTTCTTCAGGCGCTCTTTGTTCTCAGTCAGGTAGACCTTCGTCTTGCCCGCCGTCAGCGTCCCGTAGAAATTGAAGACGAAACAGACCTTCTCATAAGCATCGAAGCTTTCCGGTGCCTCGGTCAGTTCCGCCGTCATTGCATTTCCGATCAGATAGCTCAGGGAATCTGCAATCCGTTCCGTCGTGCTCATTTTTCCGTCGTAGAGAATCAGTGTGCTCGCCATTTCTTCCGCCTTTCTAACCCGCGTATTTTTCTGCTGCCGCGGGAATGACATCAATGTTCTGCGCCAGGATCTTCGGGAACTGATCAATCGCGACCGGGCATTTCCCGCTCCCGGTTTCAATCGTGACCGATGGGATGCAGCGGATGAGCTCCATGTAGTCGGAGCATCCGCCGACTGCTTTCGATGAATCGGTATAGGCTGCCACGAATGCATAGCCCGTCAGATTCGTGCACATCGTCCCGAGTACCTTATTTGCCGCAAGCAGGTCCCCGGTCAGTCCGTAATTCCAGTAGACGGTCTGCCCCGCCGCGTGATAGGAAATGAAGCAGACGCAGTTGATGCGGTCCACGAGCGAGATCAGCGCCTTCGTTTCCGCTTCCGAATTCGCGGAGAGTCCCTTGTAGCAGTCGGTCGAACTGTACGGGACGCCCGTCACGTAGTTCTCCCAGTTCACGTCAAAATTCTTGTTGAGGTCGACACCCCGGGCATTGGCCTTGAACGTCTTGTAATAATCCGCTTCCGATGCCTTCGTGCGGCCGAGTCTTGTATCCGATGCATAGGTCTCTTCCAGACTCTTCCGGAGACTTGCCTTCGCGATATGGTCAAGTCCCGACTGCGCCACCGTGTCGCCGTCCGGATTCGTCATCGGCACCATGTGGATGCAGACATTGGAAAAAAGATCTGCATAAGTCCTGCCGTCATAGGTACCGGTCTGATAATTCATGAGATAAAGCTCGAGTGATTTCATCGCCGTCAGCGTGTTGATGTATTCCCGCGCATGCAGGGAATACTGCACGACGATATGATTGGCCGCCTGGGGGTTTCCGATGACCGCTTCCATGACCTGCCGTCCGTCCGCCGTCTCGCCGAGCGAATCGACGGTAACCAGATCCGGATAGCGGACCGAAAGCAGATACAGGTCGCGTCTCATTTCCTCATAAGTATAGGCGGCATGATCGATCGGCACGATCTCGTCCCCGTCTGCCGGCATCTGTGATGCCCACACGGACTCATCCGTTTCTTTGTACGGAACATCCGGTTCCGTACTCTCGTCCGAAGAATCCCCTCCCGAAGAAGTGTCTGAGACAGCGGAGGCAGAATCCCCCGCATGAGAGGCATCGGAAATGCCTGAAGCGCTGCCGCTTCCGGAAGAAGTTCCGTGTCCTGCCGAAGAGACCTCCGAAGCAGAAACGACAGCCCGGGAAACAGAAGCACCGGAAAGCGTACTGCCTGCCACATTCAGATACCAGCGGATTCCAAGGGTGGCGATGCCCGCCGCAAGTCCTATAAGAACTCCTGACAGAAGGATCGTCGCAATGAATTTTTTCTTGTTCCCCCGGTTATCCATTCAGAAAAGCAGTCTCCGTAAATGAAATTCAGTTTCCGAAATAAGCATCGATGCCGTTGGCCAGTCCCTCGACGATGGCCGCCTGTCCTGAAGAGGATGCCATGTAGAGATCATCGCTCTGGTTGCTCATGAAGCCCATTTCCACAATGGCGACCGGCATCTTGGCCCAGTTGATGCCCGTCATGTCGTCGCCTTCCAGCAGTCCCCTGTTGCGAAGTCCCGTGGCTGCGCACTCGCCGTTCACCAGAAGCTGTGCAAGCCTTCTGGAACCGGAAATGACCGAAGAACTCAGATACGGGTTCGAAGTCGAAGGCGCATAGCAGAGAGCTCCGCTGACCGAACTGCTGTCGACGGAATTTCCATGGATCCTGACGAAAATGTCAGCGCCCGCATCCGCCGCCATCTGTGCTCTTTCGGCGTTGCTGATGTCGACGTCATTGGTCGTACGGATCATATAGACGCTGTAGCCGCGGCTCTGAAGTTCGTCCCGCAGCTTCAGCGAGACATCCAGATTGAGCTGATATTCATTGAGTCCGGACCAGTCTCCGTAGGTACCGGAGGAAACCTTCTGCTTCATGGTCGAGGAACCCGGTCCGACCGGTTCCGTGCCGGTATCGGCATGGAGCTGATGTCCCGCATCGATCGCCACCAGACGGCTGTTTTTCTTCGGAGCCGTATAAACAGATGCCGTCGTCGGAATCAGCGAAAAAGCCTGCGCCGCTGTTCCGTTTCCGTTATAGGCCTGCACGTTCGTGCCGGCAGCCGACTGACCGCCCGCCACGTCCAGGACCGTCCCGAGCGCCGAAAGAATGGTGTATTTCCCGTCGCCGGCATAGACGAATTTCCACTTCTGGGCATTGGAACCATTTCCGTCATACTGCTGGACATTGGCTCCTGACGCACTGCTGCCGCCGGTGATATCCAGCATCTTCGCGGAGCAGGCACACTGCAGAGTATACCAGCCGCCGCCCAGGTAGCTGGTCACGAACTTCTGCGCATTGGTCGAATTCGAATTCCAGATCTGCAGATTTCCGCCGTTTTCCGTGGAGGCACCTGCGATATCCAGTACTTTTGAAGAATCCAGGGAAGAGGAAATCATGAAGGTCCCGCTGCTCGGAAGCGTGCGTGCGGAATCCGTCATTTCAAAGGAAAAGCTCTGGGCAGCCGTGCCGTTTAAAGACCAGAGCTGCACGTTTCTCCCATTTTCGCTGAGTCCGCCGGAGACATCCATGCCGCAGGCCGAAGACAGTTCAGACACCAGCGTATAGCATCCGTCGGCCGTCGGCACCGCCTTCCATTTCTGGGATGCGGTATTATTATAGGTATACTGCTGAACATTGGTGCCGTCGGATGTCTGCCCGCCCGCCACGTCGAGGGCCAGGGAAGAACACAGAGGACTGATGAGGAACGAGCCGTCGGATACGGCCGTCAGGGTAAAGAGCTGCGCTCCGGTATTGTTCTGATCCCAGATATCGAGATTGCCGCCGCTTGCCGTGCTGCCTCCCGCAATATCCAGAACCTTCTCATCCGCATAGGAAGTGTGGATGATGTAGGTTCCGCTCGTCAGCGTTTCCGCAGATGCGGGCGTAAAAACAAAATGCTGGGCAGCCGTCCCGTTGCTTTCATAAATCTGAATCGCGTTTCCGGCACTTGCAATGGCGCCCGGAACGTCAAAGACCAGGGAGCAGCTGGAAGGACTGATCAGACAGGAGCCTGAAGCCTCGTCCCTGAGAATGCGGAATTTCTGGGCAGCTGTGCGGTTGCGGCTGTATTGCTGGACTTTCGTGCCGTTGACCGTTCCGCCGCCGCGGATATCCACGGATTTTCCCGAATAATAGCTGTAGATGGAATAGAGGTTATTTCCCAGCGGTCTTACGACAAACTTCTGCGCCGCACTGCCGCCGGCATCCTGAAGAGTAACGGAGGCTGTGGAATCATAGCTGTTTCCATCTATGCCGAGCACCTTTGAAGAATCCAGACTCGAGCTGATCGTATAGATTCCCGCGGAAAGGTTCGCATCAGATGCGGAAGCACTGACCTCCTGAAGCCCCGCAGCGGGACAGATTCCGCCGATAAGACTGAGAATCAGGGCAAATGAGGCTAAGACTGCAGTCATTTTCTTCATGTTGAAATCCTCCATGGACTGATTATATCATGAACCGGCCTAAAAAGGAGTTTGAATTGCAAAACCCTCCTCCATAGTGTAGAATGTCTTCATATGACACCAATCGTAAAAATGATCATATTTTTCATCATTCTCCAGACGGTCTCATCTCTGCTTCTGACATGGACCGGCGTGGTGGCAACTTGCGGACTTTTGCTCCGCAAGCGTAAAAAGCATGAAAAAATCACCAATAAAAAGAACCGTTTTGCCGTCATTGTCTGCGCGCGAAATGAAGAAAAGGTACTGCCCTATCTTCTGGATTCCCTCGCCAGACAGGAATACCCCAAGGATTTCTGGCACGTCTACGTCATTGCCGATCACTGCACCGACCATACGGCCGACGTCGTCCGGCACTATCCCCTGGCAACCGTCTGGGAGCGCAACGAAGGCCCCCGCACCGGCAAGGGCGATGTCCTCAACTGGGGACTCCGGCGCCTGCGGGAAGAGCGGGCCATGGCTTATGACGCCATTCTTGTCTTTGATGCCGACAATGTCGCTGCCCCGAATTTCATGGAGGAAATGAGCAATTCCCTGAATGAAGGCTCCGATGTCGTCCAGGCGAACCGTCTCGCCGGCAAGCCGTTCCGCTCCACCGTCACGAAATGGTACGCGATCTACTGGACCGCCTATTCCTTCCTTTATTCCTTCCCCAGATACAGCCTCGGGCTTTCCCCGTTCCTGACCGGAACCGGGTTTGCCGTCCGCACTTCCCTTCTCCAGAAATACGGCTGGAAGACGACTTCCATGACGGAAGACGTGGAATACAGCATCCAGACCTGCCTGCGCGGAGACAAGGTGGCCTTCGCCATCAACGCGATCTGCTACGACGAACAGCCTCATCAGCTCAGCGTCGCTTTCCGCCAGCTCTGCAGATGGTGCACCGGGACCTACCAGATTCTGGGGCGCTACTTCAAGCAGTGGTGCCGTTCCATGAAAGAAAAACCCACCATCCAGAAATTCGACAATCTGGCCCTGCTTCTGACAGGACCCCTTTCCATTGTTTCCCTGTTCATGACGATCATCATCAACGTGCTGATTGTGATTTATTTCCAGAGGGTGCGCCTGATCCAGGTCATTTTCATTCTCCTGTCGATCGCCGGCACTTATTTCATGACCTGGGAAACCACGCGCTACGTCCACATCAAGCTGAAGGACATCCTCTCGGGATGGCTGACATTTCCGCTCTTCCTGATGCTCTTTACGTTCTGCTCCTTCTGGTCCCTCTTCGTACCGGCCAGACGCTGGACGCCGATCGAACACGACGGCATCAAACGGACCTGAACGAAAAAACCGGACCTGAGCAAAAGACCTGACCGCATGCTACAGCAGTTCCTCCATCAGCTTTCCATAGAATTCCGTCATCTTCAGCAGCCGCGCGGCTGCTATTTTTTCGTTCCGGCCGTGAACGGTTCCGCGCTCCGCAGCTGACATTTCCATCGGCGTGAATTTATACACGCATCCGGATATCCGGTGGAAGTGTCTCGAATCCGTCCCGCCGTTCAGTGTATACGGCGCGGGAAGCGCCTCCGGCCAGAAGTGTCTGACAACGCCGGTCAGCTGCTTCCATTTCTCACCTTCGCAGTCCGAGACCGGAGAAGGATTGCTTCCGGAAATGTACCGGTATTCAATCTTCGGGTCGTTCACTGTCTTCCGGATATGCGCAAGCGCCGACTCCATTGTATCGCTGCCGAGAAGCCTTAGGTTCACTCCCATCACCGCCCGGTCCGGAAGGACGTTGAAGGAGGACGACCCCTGCATCATCGTCACCGCACAGGTCGTCCGGACCATCGCATTGAACGTGCCGCCCATTTTCGCGGCCGCTGCCCGGATGGCAGGCGAAAGCAGTCCTGCATGCCGAAAGGCAGCACCGTAAATTCCCGGGACTTCCGTTCCGAGATAGCGGAACATTTCCAGGACCGGCTTCGTGAGCTGTGCCGGAAACGGGTGCGTCTCGATGGCGACCGCTGCCCGTGAAAGCTCTCCCACCGCCGTGCTCTTCGGGGGCGTGGAGGCATGACCGCCTGCATTCTGCACCGAAAGCTCCAGGTTTGCGACGCCCTTTTCGGCAATGCCGATCATCGCCGCCGGCCTCTTCACGCCCGGCAGTCCTTCCGGAATGACGGCTCCGCCTTCATCCAGGACAAAGTCCGGATAAACTTTCCGTGCCTCAAAATCCTTCACGATGGCATCGGCGTCTTCTCCCTCGACTTCCTCTTCTCCCGAAAATGAAAGATAGAGATCGTGCGCCGGAATCCAGCCTTCCCTCAGCTTTTCTTCGACCGCTTCCATGACGGAGCAGAGCGTGCACTTCGTGTCGAGCGAACCGCGGCCGCAGATAAAACCGTCCTTCATTTCCCCGGAGAACGGATCAAAATCCCATTCCGATTCTTCGGCCGGCACGACATCGTAATGCGCCATGAAGACGCAGGCCTTCTCCGCACTCTTTCCGGGAATGCGGTAAAGCAGTCCGGTCCTGCCGATGAGACGGCGCTGTCCCGCTTCTGCGGTCAGCGGATACAAGTCATCGAGCAGCTGCCGGAACTTCACGAACTCGGCCTCATCCGTCTCCGCAGCAGCAAAATGCGAGACGGTCTTCAGCCTCACCATCTTTGAAAGATTGCTGCTGATTCGCCGTCCCGCATCTTCATTCATTTTCTTCAGTTCTCCTGATACTTCTTCACTTCGTTATAAAGCCAGTCTGTCCAGGCCGCGATGCCCTCTCCGGTCTTGGCGGAGATTTCGAAAATCTTCATGTCCGGATTGCGCATGAGGATATTCTTTCTGGCCTTCTCCTGATCAAAATCAAACACGCTGACCGTATCGATCTTGTTGATGAGCACAACGCTGCTGACCTGGAACATCAGCGGATATTTCAGCGGCTTGTCGTCCCCTTCCGGAACGGAAAGAATCATCACGTTCTTTGTCGCGCCGGTATCGAACTCCGCCGGGCAGACAAGGTTGCCGACATTTTCCAGGAAAATGAGGTCGAGTCCCGAATCTCCGAGACCTTCCAGACCCTCCGCCGTCATTTTCGCATCGAGGTGGCATGCGCCGCCGGTATGCAGCTGGATCGTCCTGACGCCGAGCGAAGAAACCGTCTTCGCATCGACATCGGAATCGATATCCGCTTCCATGACGCCGATCTTCAGCTTATCCTTCAGGGCTTCGATCGTCCTTGTCAGCGTCGTCGTCTTGCCCGAACCGGGCGAAGACATCAGGTTGACCAGATAAACCTTCTTTTCCTTCAGACCCGCACGCAGCTTTTCCGCGCGCTCGTCATTGTCCTGAAAAACACTTTCCTTGATTTCGAGAATCCTGTAGCCGTCCATTTATCTGCCTCTGAATTATTTATTTTCCGCGGCAGCCTCTTCCGCCGCCTCTTCCTCGATTTCTTCTTCAACAGCGTCTTCCCCGAGGCCCTTGTGGCCGATGGAAAGCAGCAGGTTCAGGAGAATGCCGAAGATGGCCGCACCTGCGATGCACGGGACATTCATTCCGAAGAACGGGATGTTGCCGCCGAAAGCGTACTGTCCGCCGATGCCGATGACCATGATCGTCGCGATGACCGCAATGTTCTTGGAGTTGAAGACGTCGACCTTTTTCTCAATCATGATGGCGATGCCCTGTGCGGCAATGGCACCGAACAGGTACATTTCCAGACCGCCGATGACCGCCAGCGGAATTCCGTAGATGGCCTGGATGAGCGGCGTGAAGAAGGAAATGACCATGGCAATGATGGAAGCCGCAATCAGCACCGGAATCGAGAAGACCTTCGTGATGGCCATCGTGGAAATGTTCTCGCCGTAGTTCGTGCCGGCCGGTCCGCCGACCACGCCGGAGATCATGTCGCAGAGTCCGTCGCCGATCAGGTTGCGGTCCAGCATGGAAGCGAGGTCATATTTTTTCTTGGAGCCTTTTTTCTTCGCCAGATCATTGACGTAAATATCGATCTGGTAAATGTGAGCCGTTGATTCCGGAATCGTCGCAATGGCGATCGGCATGATGGCGATGACCGCTGCGGCATTCGGGATCGGGAAGGAGAACGCGGGAACCGCGAACACCCCGGCCGTAAAGAGAGAACCTGCAAGAGCTTCCGCCGGCATGGCGCGGAAAAGGTTTCCGGCTCCGGCCAGGTAAAGAATGCAGGCCGCCGCGCATCCGGTAAAAGCACCCAGAAGCAGAGGCAGCTGCGCAAGGAATCCCTTGAGGTATCTTGCATAGATAACGGTGGAAAGAAGCGTGATGAGGGAAACGACCCAGACCCAGCTGGATCCGGTAATACCGGTCGCATCCGCCGCCGGGGCCGCATCCGAAAGTGCATTTCCCGCAAGCGTCAGGCCGATGATCATCGCGACCGAACCGGTGACGGTCGGAGGCAGAAGCGTTTCCACTGCTTTCCTGCCCGCGAAGCGGACAAGAACTCCTGCCGCGATGGAGACGAGACCGGAAAGGATAATGCCGAACTGTGCATACTGGATCAGCTGCGTCGGCAGGATGCCGGTCGAATTGAACTGGGCAATCTGTTCAGCGGTTCCCTGGCTTGCCACCATGGAAGAAATCGCCGTCAGATAGGCAAAGGAAGAACCATAGTACAGGGGGATCTTTTTCCCCGAAATCATGATGAAGCACAGTGTTGCAAGTCCGCTTGCGAAAATCGTAGTCGATACCTGAAAACCGGTAATCAGCGCGACCGCAATGGTCGCAGGAAACATGACGATGACCTGCTGCAGGGCATACAGAAACAGCCTGCCCGGCGTCGGTTTCTCATCAGGCAGATAACCGATCGCCTCACTTTTCTTTAAAGATAAATCAGCCATTTTTTCCCCTTCCTCATAGAAAACAGACTTCCCCGTGCAACGCATCAGCACGAGGCTTGCAATCCTTTATATTTTAAACAATCCCCTGCCGCATCGCAACCACATCTTTACAAAATCGTGTATTTTTTTCCGGCCCTCTCTTCTATATGTTGTGGAATCATAAAAAAAGACCGTTTCCGCGGATGTTTCACGGAATGCGGTCCTTAAGAAACGCTTTCATATCGTCCGGAACAGGCGCCAGGAGTACGATTTTTTCTCCGGTAAACGGCTGGAAGAATTCCGTCCTCCAGGCATGCAGGGCCGTTCGCCTAAGCATCGGGGATTCAACTGCCCCCTCTCCGTACAGCGCATCTCCCAGAAGCGGATGTCCGATATGTGATAAATGAACCCGGATCTGGTGCGTCCTTCCGGTATCGATGGTGACCGAAAGCAGTGCATAGTTTTCATACTGCTTCTCCACATGGATATGCGTGACGGCCGGATCTCCGTCCGGCCTGACGCAGCGCTCGGTGGATGCGCGGGGATACGCAGAAGTACTTGCCGGCACGGCTGCGTTTTCATCGTCCGGCCCGCGGCGTGCAGATTCTTCTGCCTCCGCTCCTTCGCTTTTCCGTCCGATCGGCGCATCAACCGTCAGGTCCGTTTCCTCAAACTTCCCGGCCGCCAGTGCCAGATAGATTTTCGTTCTCCGTCCGTCTTCCGACTGTTCCGTCAGCTTGGATACGGCAGTGCGGTTCTTTGCAAAAAGCAGGATGCCCGACGTGTCCTTGTCCAGCCTTCCGACCGTCCGGATCTCATGCACTTCGTTTTCCTGTTCATAATGATACGCGACATAATTTGCCAGCGAGTCGACATAGTGTCCGTGGGAGGGATGCGAAACAAGACCGGCCGGTTTATTGACCGCAATCAGATCGGCATCTTCATAAAGAATGTCGAGCTTTCCTTCGGTCGGCACCGTCGTCTCGCTCTTCTTCTCCGGAATAAAGACACGGAGCGTTTCGCCCGGCTTCATTTCATGACTGGCATAAACGCTTTTTCCGTCCACCGTGATGCCGCCCTCGCTGTATTTCGCGCGGGCGATGTCATGGTGCACGAGTCCCCATTCCTTTTTCAAAATATCGCGGACGCGCCTGCCTTCATCCGCATCCTTTGCGGTGAAGAGCAGTTCGCGTCCGCCTTGGATATTCATCATTATTTATCCCTATAATGTGATCCGCATTGAATAATTTCAATTCTGTTGTTTTTTATCCGGTATACAATTCTATTGCAATCATCAATCCTTCTGCTCCAATACCCGGATAAGTCCCCGGAAAGCGGTTCCGGTTTTCCCAAACCATCGTACCCATTCCGATCCATATCTTTCAATAAATTCAGGATACGTTTCAATACTTTTCTATCCTGTCTGGTCCAGTATTCAAAATCTTCCCATGCATCATCAGACCAGGATTTATTCATCCATCACCTCATGTATCGTTCCACCGGTCCTTGCCATTTCAGCAGCAGATTTTTTTAATCTGGCTATATTTGTTTTACTGTAAAATGGATCGGCAGCAACCTCAAACGGTAATCGCTGTTCCCGAATAACGTCTTTTACAAACATATTAATCGCAACTGAAACATTCATACCTGTCTCACTGCAGAACGTTTCAAAATTTTTTTTGTCCTCTTTGTCAATTCGTACGCTGAGCGTTGATTCCTGAGCCATTTCTATCACCTCTTATGCAATAATTGTATTGCAAATGTATTACTATGTCAATACATTTCAGAGGGATGAATTATTTTTCAAACGGATACACGATTCCGAACTGCTTCCGGATCTGATCCATCTGGCACATGATCTGGATGGTTTCGGAATGAGGCATTTCCGGACATTCAATGCGTCCCTCTTCGATTGCTTTTTTGCAGGAGAGCACTTCGTATTCGTAGCCGGAAATCTGCTCAGGCGCATCATAGGACGCCAGCAGTTGCGGGTTGTCGCGGTCCGGCGCATAGACGCGGATCTGCCTGGGGTTGTTGATATTCTCGACCTCAATGAAACCTTCATCGCCACAGATGAGACCCATCCGGTTCGTCAGCGTGTACATCGTCGTGAAGAGAGAAGCCATGCGTCCGTCCTGATATTCCAGCATGACCGTATCCTGTCCGTCGACGCCGGTGTCCGTATAGACGCAGCCTGCGCTGATCTTTTTAATGTCATCGCCCCAGACCATGCTTGCAAAATTCAGCGTGTAGACCGTCAGGTCCAGAAGCGCGCCGCCGGCAAGATTCGGGTTTGTCATCCGGTCATTCATTTCGATGTGATAGCCGAGGTTTGCGGAAACGGTGCGGACCCGGCCGATCGTGCCGCTTTCGACCAATTTCATGATCATGTCGCGGGACGGCATATAGCGCGTCCAGATTGCTTCCGCAAGAAGGAGGTGACGGCTTTCTGCAAGCTCGATCATCTTCCGGGCCTCTGCCTCATTTACCGCGAAAGATTTTTCGCAGAGGACATTGCGTCCGGCATTCAGAGCGGCGCAGGTCCACTCGCAGTGATGCGAATGAGGCACCGCAATATAGACCAGATCAATGGCGTCGTCCGCCAGCATTTCCTCATAAGAGCCGTAAGCCTTCGTGAATCCGTACTGTGCTGCAAATTCCTGCGCATGGGAAAGATCGCGCGAGCCGATTGCATAGCATTCCACGTCTTCCATCTTTGAAATCGTCGCTGCCATTTTGTGCGCGATACCGCCCGCGCCGAGGATTGCCATCTTCATTTTCATTGTCCTGTCCTCCTGTCTGTCATCGGTACCCTGAATCCATTTTATTATATCATAATCCTGTCTTCTCAGTCATTCTCTGTTGCAGGCATTCCCTGTTCCATCGGAAAACCCGAGGCACTGAAATTTGCTCTTTCCGACTGTTTCAGCAGGCGCATAGATGCAAAGAACCGCCTGGTCTATCAGACCGACGGTTCTTCTGTCATCATTCTTTCCTGCCGCTATCATTACGGATAGCACAATCTTCCCGGCAGGTTCTATTCATCTTTTCTGTTCCTGTGACAATTCTGAAAATCAGTTCTGCTGGCTCGTCTCTTTCTTGATGACGTCATGCGCGCCGCCCTCGACGATCGAGGTTGCGGAGACAAGCGTCAGCTTTGCATTCTGATGCAGGTCTTCGATGTTCGTGACGCCGCAGTTGCACATCGTCGACTTGATCTTCAGAAGCGATTTATTGACATTGTCATGGAGGGAGCCTGCGTACGGAACGTAGCTGTCGACGCCTTCCTCAAAGGCCATGCCGTTCTTCGGCTTGCCGCCGAGATCGTACCTCTGCCAGTTGCGGGCCCGGTTCGAGCCCTCGCCCCAGTATTCCTTCACATAACCGCCGTTGACGAGCAGCTTGTTGGTCGGGCTTTCATCGAACCTTGCGAAATAACGGCCGAGCATCAGGAAGTCCGCGCCCATTGCCAGCGCCAGCGTCATGTGATAGTCATACACGATGCCGCCGTCGGAGCAGACCGGCACATAGATTCCCGTCTCCCTGTAATATTCATCCCTGGCTTTGACCACTTCAATCAGGGCTGTCGCCTGTCCGCGTCCCATGCCCTTCTGCTCACGCGTGATGCATATGGAACCGCCTCCGATGCCGACTTTCACGAAGTCCGCGCCGGATTCTGCCAGATAGCGGAAGCCGTCCTTATCGACTACATTTCCCGCACCGACCTTCACGGCATCTCCGTATTTTCCGCGGACAAAATCGATCGCGTTCTTCTGCCAGACGGAATAGCCCTCGGAGCTGTCGATGCACAGAACGTCCGCGCCTGCGTCCACCAGGGCCGGCACCCGTTCTGAGAAGTCACGCGTATTGATGCCCGCGCCGACCATGAACCGCTTCTGGTTATCCAGGATTTCCAGCGGATGTTCCTTATGCGAATCGTAGTCCTTGCGGAAGACGATGTAGAGCAGCCTGCCTTCGCTGTCGATGATCGGCAAGGCGTTCAGCTTGTGGTCCCAGATGATGTCGTTGGCTTCCGAAAGCGTCGTGCCTTCAGTGCCGGTGATCATTTTCGCGACAGGAGTCATGAATTCCGAAACCTTCGCATCGATGGGCGTGCGGCTCGGACGGTAATCTCTCGAAGTCACGATGCCCATGAGCTTTCCGTTCGGCGTTCCGTCATCGGTAACCGGCATCGTCGAATGGCCGGTCTTTTCTTTTTCTTCGTAAACCTGCGCCAGCGTCATGTCCGGCGTCAGCGTGCTGTCGGAAACGACGAAGCCCGCCTTGTATTTCTTGACCTTCCGGATCATTTCGGCTTCGCTTTCAATCGACTGCGATCCGAAAATGAAGCTGAGTCCGCCTTCCTTGGCAAGCGCGATCGCCAGCGTATCGTTGCTGACCGCCTGCATGATTGCCGAGACCATCGGGATCTTCAGACGTATCGGGCACTCCTCTCCCTTTCTGTATTTCACGAGCGGCGTCGACAGATCGACGGAGGTCGGAATGCAGTCCGGTCCGGTGTAGCCCGGGATCAGCAGATACTCACTGAATGTTCTCGACGGTTCTTCGTAAATGAATGCCATGATTCCCTCCTGCGGCTCTATTAACCGAAATATTTGACAGCTGATGTAAAGATATCCATATTATAATTGCCCGGAACGTTTTGGTAAAGCCCCTCTCCGGTACGTTCCGTATGTCCCATCTTTCCGAGCACCCGGCCGTCCGGCGACGTGATGCCTTCGATGGCCAGCGTCGAGCCGTTCGGGTTGAAACGGATGTCGGAAGTCGGCACGCCGTCAAGACCGACATACTGCGTCGCAATCTGTCCGCCTGCCTTCAGCTTTCCGATCCATTTCTCATCGGCGACAAACCGTCCTTCGCCGTGGGAAACAGGGACGCTGTACACATCCCCGACCTTGATCTCCGCAAACCACGGACTCAGGTTCGAGGCGATGCGCGTACGCACGATCCGCGACTGATGCCGGCCGATCAGATTGAAGGTCAGCGTCGGGTCGTCATCCCTGGATTCGACGATTTCACCGTACGGCACAAGTCCCAGCTTGACCAGCGCCTGGAAACCGTTGCAGATTCCGGCCATCAGGCCGTCACGCTTCTTCAAAAGTTCCATGACCGCATCCGAAAGCTCCGGGTTGCGGAAAAAGGCGGTAATGAATTTGCCCGAGCCGTCCGGTTCATCGCCGCCGGAGAAGCCGCCCGGAATGAAGACGATCTGCGACTGCCTGACCTTATCGGAGAAGACCTTCACGGATTCCGCAATGCTCTCCTTCGTCAGATTGTTCACGACAAATGTTTCCGGCTCCGCACCGGCCCTCTTCCATGCCTTCATCGTATCGTACTCGCAGTTCGTGCCCGGGAAGACCGGGATCAGGACATGCGGCCGGCCATTCACGGCACCGGTCATGGCGTCGGGCGCAGAGGCATGCTGCGCTGTCCCCTGCGTATATTCAATTTTTTCGTACGTCTCCGGTTCCTGGCCTTTGACATGATTGCAGATGAAAATCGGCTCCAGCTTATCTTCCCAGAGCGTGCGCAGTTCCTCAAGAGAGACCGACTGCGAAATGCCGTCCGCTTCTTCTATGCCAGCTGAAATGCAGCCGTCATCCGCCGTCACGCCCAGAAGCGATACCCGCGCGCCGCCCGGAATTTCCGCTGCTCCCGACTCATCGATATCGATCTTCTTCCCCGGCACAGCCTGGACATCTTCAAACTTCACGCCGTCCGCCAGTTCCGCGATAAAAGAACCGTAAAGATACTGCGTCAGCTCTTCCGCGGAAATCTTTCCGAAGCGGAAACCGATTCCGTTTCCGAGTGCCATCTTGAGCACGGCCTCCGCGATGCCGCCTTCTCCGGGCGTATAGACCGAAAGGATTCTCTTCGTGCGGATGAGGTTTTCCAGATACGGATAAATCATCTTCTCGCTCTTCGGCACCGGCACCAGTCCGCTCTCATCATAGAGCGGCCTGATGAAAATCACGTCGTGGCCTGCGCCCTTGAATTCCGGTGAGACGGCATCCGACTTCACGCCTTTCGTCACGGCAAATGAAACCAGTGTCGGCGGCACATGCAGATTTTCGAACGACCCGCTCATCGAATCTTTTCCGCCGATGGCCGCAAAGCCGAAATCTTCCTGCGCCTTCAGGGCGCCGAGCAGGGCGGCAGCCGGTTTCCCCCATGTCGCCGGATCGCTGTCCATGCGCTGGAAATATTCCTGGAATGTCAGATAGCATTCATGCATGTCCGCACCCGTCGCCGCCAGCTTCGCCAGTGATTCGACGACCGAAAGATAGGCGCCGCGGAACGGATCCTTTTCACAGATGAACGGATTGAAGCCCCATGCCATGAAAGAGCAGGCATCCGTCGAACCATTTTCAACGGAGACCTGGTTCACCATCGCCTGCGGAGGCGTCAGTTCATATTTCCCGCCGAACGGCATCAGCACCGTGCCGGCGCCGATTGTCGAATCGAATTCTTCCGACAGTCCTCTCTTGCTGCAGACGTTGAGATCCGAGGCAGTCGCCTTCAGGGCTTCCTCAAAGCCGGCATATTTTTTGGCCGCGACTTTTTCGGGCTTTCCGATCAGCGCGTTCGTATGCTTCTCCGCACCGTTTGAATTCAGGAACTCCCTCGACAGATCGACAATCGTCTTTCCGTTCCAGGTCATGGTCAGGCGCTTCTCCGCCTTCACGACCGCAACCGGCGTCGCTTCGAGATTTTCCTTTCCGGCAAATGCAATGTATTTTTCGGCATCCTCCCTGGCAACGACGACCGCCATGCGCTCCTGGGATTCGGAAATGGCCAGCTCCGTCCCGTCGAGTCCTTCGTATTTCTTCGGCACCCGGTTCAGGTCGATCTCCAGTCCGTCGGCCAGTTCGCCGATGGCGACCGATACGCCGCCTGCCCCGAAGTCGTTGCATCTCTTGATCAGAAGCGAAGCCTCCCGGTTCCGGAAAAGCCTCTGGAGCTTGCGCTCAACCGGGGCATTTCCCTTCTGGACTTCCGCGCCGCACACCTTGAGCGAATCGGCGTTGTGCGATTTCGAAGAACCTGTCGCGCCGCCGCAGCCGTCTCTCCCGGTACGTCCGCCGAGCAGAATGACCACATCTCCCGGCACCGGTTCTTCTCTTCTTACATTTTCCGCAGGAACCGCACCGATGACCGCGCCGATTTCCATCCGCTTGGCCGCATAGCCTTCGTGATAGATTTCATCGACCTGTCCCGTTGCAAGACCGATCTGATTTCCGTAGGAAGAATAGCCTGCCGCCGCGGTCGTCACCAGTTTCCGCTGCGGGAGCTTGCCCGGCAGCGTTTCGGAAAGCGGCTTCAGGGGATCGGCCGCACCGGTCACGCGCATCGCGGAATACACATAGGCACGTCCCGAAAGCGGATCGCGGATGGCGCCGCCGATGCAGGTCGCCGCGCCGCCGAACGGCTCGATTTCCGTCGGATGGTTATGCGTCTCATTCTTGAAAAGCAGCAGCCAGTCCTCGTCCTTCCCGTCGACCTGAATGGTCATTTTCACGGTGCAGGCATTGATTTCTTCCGATTCGTCCAGATTCGGAAGCTTCCCTTCCGACTTCAGAAGGCGCGCCCCGAACGTTGCCAGGTCCATGAGATTCACCGGCTTCGTGCGGCCGAGTTTTTTCCGGTCCTGAATGTATTTGATGAAAGCGTCCTGCGCTTCCGGATAGTCATCGAAACCGACGTTGTCGATGGTCGTCAGGAACGTGGTATGACGGCAGTGGTCGGACCAGTAGGTGTCAATCATGCGGATCTCCGTGATCGTCGGATCCCGGTGCTCGCTCTTAAAGTAGTCCTGGCAGAACCTGATGTCCGCCTCGTCCATCGCCAGTGAATAATTCTTCACGAATTCCTCAAGGCCTGCCTCATCCAAACGGCAGAAGCCGCCGAGCGTTTCCACTTCGGTCGGCACCTCGTAATTTTCCTTCAGAGTCTCAAAGGTTTCCATTGAAGCCTCACGGCTCTCGACCGGATTGATGACGTAATGCTTCATCGCCTCCAGGTCTTCCCCGGAAATGTTTCCGCTGACCGCATAGATTCTTGCCGTCCTGACGAGCGGGCGTTCCCCCGCCGAGGCGATCTGCACGCACTGTGCGGCAGAATCGGCACGGAGGTCGAACTGGCCCGGCAGATACTCGACCGCAAAGATCTTCTCTCCGGCTTCCGTCTTCAGTTCATCGGAAACTGTATCCTGCTGCGGTTCCGAAAAAACCGTCTTCTTGCATTTCTCCATCAGGTCCGCATCGATGTTTTCAACATCGTAGCGGCTGATGAGACGCACCTTCTCAAGGCCGCGGATTCCGAGGATGTCCCGGAACTCTCCCAGAAGCTTCTTCGATTCATGATTCAGACCCGGTTTCTTCTCTACAAAAATTCGATAGACCATTTCGTCCTCCGGTTTACATAATCTTAATTATCGTCAACCAGTCGGGTTTGAGTCCCCGAGGCTGATTAGTTTACATAATTATTTTTCGGTATTCAGTGCCTTCATCGCCCTTGCGCCGATATCCTTCCGGTAATACGCATTCTGAAAGCTGACCTTCTTCACTTCCGCATAGGCTCTGTCAATCGCTTCCTTCAGCGTCGCGCCTTTTGCCGTCACGCCGAGCACGCGCCCGCCGTTGGAAAGCAGGGTGCCTTTCGGGACCGCAGAACCGCCGCTCTTTTCCGTTCCGTCCGCGCTCCTGGCTCCCGCAATATACAGATCGCCACAGAAATCTTCGGCGACCGTGATCGGGAATCCCTTTTCATATTTTCCGGGATAGCCTTCCGAAGCTTCGATCACGCAGCAGGCACTGCCCTCTTCCCATTCAATCTTCATTTCCGAAAGAGTGCCCTTCTCGACCGCTTCCATGATCTCCAGAAGGTCGCTCTTCAAAAGCGGCAGCACGACCTGCGTCTCCGGATCCCCGAAACGGCAGTTATATTCCACGACCTTCGGCCCGTCCTTTGTCAGCATCAGCCCGAAATAGAGGCAGCCTTTGAAGAGGCGTCCTTCCTTTTCCATGGCGCGGACGGTCGGCACGAAAATCTTCTCCATGCATTCCTGCGCAATGGCTTCCGTGTAATACGGATTCGGCGCGACCGTTCCCATGCCTCCGGTGTTGAGGCCCCTGTCTCCGTCAAGGGCACGCTTGTGGTCCATGCTCGAAACCATCGGGCACACCGTCTTTCCGTCGGTAAAGGAAAGCACGCTGACTTCCGGGCCTTCCATGAATTCTTCGATCACAACGGAAAGTCCGCTTTTTCCGAACAGCTCGCCGCTCATCATTCCGCGCAGCGCTGCCTCGGCATCCTCCCGTTTCTCGCAGATCACGACGCCCTTTCCGAGTGCCAGGCCGTCGGCCTTGACGACGATCGGAAGAGGTGCCTTCCGGACATATTCCAGAGCCGGCTCCAGTTCGGTAAAGGTTTCATATCCCGCCGTCGGGATGTGATACTTCTTCATGAGATTCTTGGAAAATACCTTTGAGCTTTCGATGGCCGCTGCCTTTGCTTCCGGCCCGAAGCAGGGAATGCCTGCCTCGTGAAGACGGTCGACGCAGCCGGCCGCCAGAGGATCGTCCGGCGCGACAATGGCAAAATCAACCGCATGGCTTTTCGCAAACTCCGTGATTCCGGCAATGTCGGAAACCTTGATGTCAACAGGTTCCGCCTCATTTCTCATGCCGGCATTTCCGGGGAGAACGTAGATCTTTCCGCAGAACGGGCTCTGACTGATTTTCCGAATAATGGCATGCTCGCGTCCGCCGCCGCCTACCACCAGAATGGTGCTGTTTTCTTTCATGCTGTGTCCTTTCCGTATCGATGCTGATTCATGGCAGATGCACGGCCTTTCGATTTCATGACGGTACCGTCAGCAGTCTGCCTCATTTCTCAATGATGGAACAGGCGGATGCCCGTGAAGCACATGACCATTCCGAAGCGGTTGCAGGCGTCGATTACCAGATCGTCGCGGATGGAACCGCCGGGCTGTGCCACATATTTGACGCCGCTCTTCGCGCCGCGCTCGATGTTGTCCGCAAACGGGAAGAACGCATCCGACCCGAGCGTGACATTTTTCGCATGCGAAGCAAGATAAGCCTTCTTCTCTTCTCTCGTAAACAGCTGCGGCTTCTCTTTGAAATAATTTTGCCACACGCCGTCCTCCAGAAGATCTTCGCTTTCCTCTCCCAGATAGAGGTCGATGGCGTTGTTACGCTCCGCCCTTCCGACGTTCTCCCTGAACTGAAGGTCCAGGACACGCGTGCTCTGGCGAAGCCACCAAAGATCAGCCTTCGATCCGGCAAGCCTCGTGCAGTGGATTCTCGACTGCTGCCCTGCGCCGACGCCGATGGCCTGACCTTCCGCTGCGTAGCAGACCGAATTCGACTGCGTGTATTTCAGCGTGATCAGGGAAACGATCATGTCGCGGACTGCTTCCTCCGGCAGGTCCTTGTTCTCCGTGACAATATTCGAAAGCAGGTCTTTCCCGATGACCAGATTGTTCCGGCCCTGCTCGAACGTCACGCCGAAGACCTGCTTGTGCTCGACCGGATCCGGCACATAGGACGGGTCGATCTTCACGATGTTGTAATTTCCCTTCCGTTTGGCCTTCAGGATTTCCAGCGCGGCCGGCTCAAAGTCCGGGGCGATGATTCCGTCGGAGACTTCGCGGGATATGATCCTAGCCGTTACGACGTCACATTTCTCAGAGAGCGCGATCCAGTCGCCGAAAGAAGAAAGGCGGTCGGTGCCGCGGGCCCGTGCATAAGCCGTCGCCAGCGGCGAAGAATCGAGGCCGTCGATGTCGTCGACGAAGCAGGCCTTCTTCAGCTCCTCGCTCATCGGAATCCCGAGCGCGCCCGATGTCGGGCTGACATGCTTGAAAGAAGCTGCCGCCGGCAGGTCCGTCTGCTCATGCAGCTCCTTCACGAGCTGCCAGGAATTCAGCGCATCCAGAAAATTGATATAGCCCGGGCGGCCGCTCAGGACTTCAAACGGCAGGTCTGCCCCATTTTCCATAAATACCTTTGCCGGCTTCTGATTCGGGTTGCAGCCGTATTTCAGTTCAAATTCTTTCATGACTTCCTCCTTCTGTCTGAACCACGGGGACGGGGGTAGTGGTTCCTTCCGGAACCACCGGGACGGGGGTGGTGGTTCCTTTTTTCACAATTTCCGCCGAAACCTTCTCGACGCTTGCCGGCAGGATGACCCATTCGGCCTCCTCCATCACGCGCCTCTGCAGGATTTCCGGCGTATCGCCGTCCTTCACCGCGACCGCCTTCTGCATGATGATGCGTCCGCCGTCGGGCACCTCATTTACGAAATGAACCGTCGCCCCGGTCACCTTCACGCCGTACTTCAGCGCCTCTTCATGCACCTTCAGTCCGTAATATCCCTTGCCGCAGAAACTCGGGATGAGCGCCGGATGGATGTTGAGGATCCTCTCCGGATAATGCCTGGTGAAATCTGCGGACAGGATGCTAAGGAATCCCGCCAGGACGATCAGCCCGATTTTCTCTTCTTCCAGGAGCCGGATCATTTCCTTCTCATAATCTGCGCCCAGCACTTTCCTCTCGCAGACCGCCGTCCGGATTCCGGCCGCCTGCGCCCTTTTCAGTGCGTAGGCATCCGCCCGGCTGGAAATCACCAGCACGATTTTTCCGCTCCGGATGATCCCGCTTTTTTCTGCATCGATAAGTGCCTGCAGGTTGGTTCCGCCGCCGCTCACCAGAACCGCGATCCTGACCTGCTCGGCGTTCCCGGTTTGTTCCGCTGTGCTGACCTGCGCCTGCGCCGCGTTCCCAGCCTTCCCAGCCGCACTGACTTCTTCTGCCATTCTGTTTCCTCTCTTCCGGGACGGCGGAACCACCACCCCCGTCCCCGTGGTTCCTAAATCAGCGTTACTTTTTCGTAGCCTTCGCCGTGCACGATTGTTCCGATTCTGTAGGCTTCGATGCCCTGCGCCTTAAGGCACGCGGCCGCCGCATCCGCATCTTCCGCCGCGACCGTCATTGTCATGCCGACGCCCATATTGAACGTGTTGAACATATCGTGCTCATCGATATCGCCGCGCTTCTGCATCAGCCGGAAGACCGGCGGCGTCTTCACTTTCGATTTCGTGATCTCCGCACACAGGCCGTCCGGGATGCTCCGCGGAATGTTCTCGTAGAAGCCTCCGCCGGTGATGTGGGAAATGGACCTGACTTTCGCGCATTTCAACACTTCGAGCACCGGCTTCACGTAGATTTTCGTCGGAGTCAGCAGCACTTCGCCGAGTCCTTTCCCGTCCAGTTCCGCCACCGGCGCCATGAGCTGATCCGCCTTCATTTCGTCCAGACCGAAGATCTTCCGGATCAGGGAAAAGCCGTTGGAATGCACGCCGCTGGAAGGCAGCGCGATCACGGCATCCCCTTCCTTCATCGTTTTCTTATCAAGGACCTTTTCGCGGGAAATGGCCCCGACGCAGAAGCCCGCAAGGTCATATTCGTTTTCCGGATAAATGCCCGGCATCTCGGCCGTCTCTCCGCCGACGAGCGCCGCGCCCGACTGCACGCAGCCCTCCGCCACGCCGGAAACGATCGCGGCGACCTTCTCCGGAACATTCTTTCCGAGAGCAATATAGTCGAGGAAAAGCAGCGGCTCCGCACCGCAGCAGATAACGTCGTTCACGCACATGGCAACCGCATCGATTCCGATCGTGTCATGTTTGTCCAAAAGATACGCCAGCTTCAGCTTCGTGCCGACGCCGTCCGTCCCGCTGACCAGGACCGGATTCGGGAATTTCGAAAGATCCAGTGCAAAAAGTCCGCCGAAGTCTCCGATGTCCGAGCAGGCGCCCGGCGTCATCGTCTTTGCAACGTACTGCTTCATGAGCTCGACAGCCTTGTAGCCTGCCGTGATGTCGACGCCCGCCTTCTTGTAGCTTTCACTGAAACTGCTCATGTCATGTCCCCCTTCTTTTCAAGCCTTGCCTTGCCGCCCCTCGGCGTCTCCGTCGGGTAACTGCCCCCGAAGCAGGCCGTACAGTATTCGTCGCTGACCCTTCCCTCCGGCAGTGCCGTCACGGAATCGAAATTGAGATACCCGAGCGAATCGACGCCGATGATCTTCGCCGTTTCCTCGACCGAATGCGAATGCGCAATCAGATTCTCCTCGCTGTCGATGTCCGTCCCGTAGTAGCACGGATGAAGGAACGGCGGCGAACTGATCCGCATGTGGATTTCCTTTGCGCCCGCCCCGCGGATCAGGCTCACGAGACGTTCGGACGTGACGCCGCGCACGATGGAATCATCGATCAGCACCACGCGTTTTCCTGCGATCACCGAACCTATGGCATTCAGCTTGATACGGACCGTGTCCTCTCTCATTTTCTGCGTCGGGGCGATGAACGTGCGCCCGATGTACTTGTTCTTGATGAGTCCGAGCGCGTACGGAATCCCCGAGGCCCGCGAATAGCCGATGGCCGCGTCCAGGCCCGAGTCCGGCACGCCGATCACGATGTCGGCATCGACCGGATGCTGCTTTGCCAGGAACTCGCCGGCCCTGACGCGCGCATCGTGCACGGAGCATCCGTCCACGACGCTGTCCGGTCTTGCGAAATAAATATATTCGAAAATGCACATTTTCCGCTGTGCTTCGCCCACGTGATCCCGCACCGTCGTCACGCCCTTGTGGTCGAAGACGACGATCTCGCCGGGCAGGACGTCCCGCACGAATTTCGCGCCGACCGCATCAAGAGCGCAGCTTTCCGAGGCGATGATGTAGGTCCCGTCCGTCTTTTGTCCGTAGCAGAGCGGACGAAAGCCGTGAGGATCCCTCACGGCCAGCAGTTTGGACCGGGACATCAGCACAAGGCTGTAGGCCCCTTTGATTTTATTCATCGCAAGCGAGACCGCATGCTCGATCGTCGGGCTCTTGATGCGCTCTTTCGTAATCAGATAGCTGATGACCTCCGTGTCGGAAGTCGTGTGGAAAATGGACCCGTTCATTTCCAGCGCGTGACGCAGCTCGTACGAATTGACCAGGTTCCCGTTGTGTGCCAGCGTCATGCTGCCCTTGATGTGGTTCACGACGATCGGCTGCGCATTCTGTCTTCCGGAATTCCCGGTCGTGCCGTAGCGGACGTGTCCCACCGCCATTCTTCCCCTGCCCAGGGACTCCAGTTTTTCCGGCGTAAAAACATCGTTCACGATTCCCGTGTCACGATAGGATTTCACTTCGCCGCCGTTGCTCACGACGATTCCGCAGCTTTCCTGCCCGCGGTGCTGAAGGGCAAAAAGGCCGTAGTATGCCGTAGCCGCCACATTGTCTGCCTTGGGTGCATAGACCCCGAAGACACCGCATTCCTCATGAATCGTATTTTCCATTACGGTTCCTTTCAGCAAGCGGAGCCTGCCGCACCTTTGCGGCAGACTCCTGACTGGTACTTATTTCTTCTTCTTATTTCCGAGAATCCGGCGCTCCATCTCCATATAGGCTTCCTCGACGCCGCCAAGGTCTCTCCTGAAACGATCCTTGTCCAGCTTCTCATGCGTTTCCGAATCCCAGAAGCGGCAGGTATCCGGGCTGATCTCATCGGCCAGCACGATCGTGCCGTCATCGAGACGTCCGAATTCCAGCTTGAAATCAATGAGCTCGACATGATTCTTCAGAAGGAACTTCGAGAGGATCTCATCGATCTTCAGCGAATAGGAAGCAATCGTCTTCATTTCCTTCTTCGTAGCCCAGCCCATGGCCGCGATGTGATATTCATTGACCATCGGATCGTCGAGCGCATCGCATTTATAGCAGTACTCGAGAACCGTCTTCTTCATCTTCGTGCCCTCGGGGAGTCCGAGACGCTTGGCAAGAGAACCGGCTGCCACATTTCTCACAATGACTTCCAGCGGAACGATCTTCACGCGCTTCACCAGCGTGTCGCGGTCGGAAAGCTCCTTTACGAAATGAGTCGGAATTCCTTCCTTCTCCAGCATCTTCATGAAATAATTCGTGAGGCGGTTGTTGATCACGCCCTTGCCGACGATGGTGCCCTTCTTCTTGCCGTTGAGGGCAGTCGCGTCATCCTTGTAATGCGTGATGTAAAGGTCGGGATCATTTGTAGCAAATACCTTCTTTGCCTTGCCTTCGTAAAGCTGTTCTTTCTGTTCAATCTTCTTTGCCATTGTCGGCCTCCTTAGCCATGATTTTTCTGTCTGCCTCCAGCACTTTCTGCCGGCCGGCTTCCCTTGCTTCCTTAAGCTTCTTTGAAAGTTCCGCATCGCTGACCGCCAGGATCTCGATGCCCAGATACGCTGCGTTCTTTGCCCCGTCGATGGCCACCGTCGCAACCGGAATCCCGGAAGGCATCATGACCGTTGAGAGCAGGGCATCCATTCCTTCGAGGGCTGCAGATTTCACCGGAATGCCGATGACCGGAAGCGTCGTCTGGGCGGCTACTGCTCCCGCCAGATGCGCTGCCATGCCCGCCGCAGCGATGATGACTCCGAAACCGTTCTCTTCGGCAGAGCTTACAAAAGCTGCCGTTTCCGCAGGCGTCCGGTGTGCGGAAAAAACGTGCACCTCATACGGAACGCCGAATTCCTTCAGCACGTCGACCGCTTTTCCGACAACCGGAAGGTCGCTGTCCGAACCCATTAATACCGCAATTTTTTTCATGGCTCCTCCAAAAACTTTGCAAAAGAAAAAGGACAGACTGTCAGTCTGTCCTTTCGTTTCCTAGCGTATGAATTTTCCCCACGCCCCATTTTCTCATGCCCCTAGTTTACAATAAGAGCATTTGTCCGTCAAACGATTTGTCTGAACTTTTCATTTTTCAGCAGATTGTGCACGTTCGGTAAATTACGTCAACTGATTTTCGACAATTCCACCACGTTGGGTTGACATAATATCATCCTGCAGCAAGCTGATCCAGCTTATCCAGGATTCTATCAAGCTTCACGCTGTGTTCATTGAGGATCCGGGTGTGCTCGTCCAGTTTCTTACCATGTTCATTCAGGATCCGGGTGTGCTCGTCCAGTTTCTTACCATGTTCATTCAGGATCCGGGTATGCTCGTCAAGTTTCTTACCATATTCATTCAGGATCCGGGTGTGCTCATCAAGTTTTTTGCCATGTTCATTCAGGATCCGGGTGTGCTCATCAAGTTTCTTACCATGTTCGTTCAGAATCCGGGTGTTCTCATCAAGCTTGGAGGAAAGTTCCCCAAGTTTTGTACTGTGTTCATTAAGCAGCCGGGTATGTTCATTGAGAATCTGGCCATGATCATCCAGCTTCGACGAAAGTTCTTCGAGCTTCTCATTATGTTCATTAATTTTTGAGCTGTGCTCTATCACAGTCTTTTTGATGAGTGCAATATCGGCATAGGCTGCTTCCGCCCTGTCCGCATGATTCTTATACCTTTCATAAGTCGAGGTATAACATGACTCCAGATTCTGTATCCTGGGCAGGATGCTGTTTTCCATGATCAGTTCCATCCGGGTCATCCGGTTATTCAGCGGTGCAAAATTCGCCTTCAGCTTGACGTCCAGCAGATCGGACAGGCTGATCATTTCCTCATTTGTAATCATAGCGCATCCTCCTGTTCACGTTTCTGATGCCTTCTCTCATTCCTGTCCTATGAGTATACGCTTTGCTTCATGGATTTCTCAATCGGCAATCATTCACAAAAATAACGAAGGATTTTTCGTGACTTCCGCCGAAATATTCTGCCTGGTTCAGGATTCTTCTTTCATTTCAGAATATCCTCTGCGGCCGCCCTGGAAAAATTGAATTTCCGGAAATCGCCTCCCGATTTCCGAAGTCGGCCGGCCAGTGTCTCTTTCGCCTCTTCCGGAAGTTCATTCTTTCCGGCATAGGCAGGCACGGAATCCGCAGAAAGCTCACTGAAATACAGAGAGTCGGAATTGCCTGCCGACAGATTATAGCGGGCAATCCAGTAATCCGGACTCGCAAAGGAAAAGATGAGATACAGGACCGTCACTGTCACAAGGGCAAAACGAAAGAGATGAAAGCACGGCCGGAAAATGCTGACCATCACGCCGCCCATCAGAACCGCCAGGAGCGCCAGGGCAAAGAGGACAAAAAGGCGAAGAAACGTCAGATCATAAGCGCCGATATACAGAATCATGCGGTAAGCGGCAGAGGCAAGCATGACATACGTGCAGAGGCTGATGCCTGCCAGGATGCGGCGCAGCACTTTCGATTCACGCAGATGTTCCGTGCAGACCACGGCCGCAAGCATGTTGAGAATGCAGACCGCCAGCAGCTGATAGAAGCCCTGGTGCGCATATTCCGCGTAAGTCATGTGCGCCGGCAGGCTGCCCCTGTGCAGGAAAAGGAAGATCACCTGCACCGCCGAAAAGATCAGATAAACTGCCAGGACGGCACCGGACGCCACGATAAACGGCAGAGGTTCGCCGCTGCCCGTGCGGCTCTCCTTCCGGAGCCCGCCCTTCTGCAGATACACGATCCCGCAGTAGGAGGCAAAAAAAGCAAACAAAGTCATCAGCAGAATTCCCGGAAGATTCTCCGGAACATAGAGATTGCCGAAGATATTCTTCAACCCTGTCCCGAAGACCGCATCCGCCGCCGACAGGAGAAGAAGCACGACGGCAAGAACCGGCACCGTAATAATGATTCCGATGAAAATGAGTCGGCCGTTTCCTGAGTGCTTCTTTTCCGCCGATCCGCACATCGCCTGTTCTTCTCCGGACATCGCCCTTTCCGCTTCGCTCCCGCCCTGTCCGGCCAGATCCGTGAACGGAGCAAAAAGACAGCCCACGGCTCCGAAAACGGCACAGAACATGGACGAGAGCTGCTGCCCGACGTTCCATTTCGCATCAGGATAATAGAAATGCAGGACATAGACAAGAAGCAGGAGGAAGCCGCCCGCTGCGTTCATAAAAATCACCGGGGAGCAGTCCGTCAGGCAGGACGAAATTCCCAGAAGCACAATCGCTGCGGCAAGGAACCATCCGCCGGAAGTCTCAATTTTTTCAGGGAACAGATTCCGGCTGACCGTCCGGAAATAAACCAGCGTCCCCGCCGCCGCAAACGGCACCGTGATTCCCGACCAGTTTTCATAGAGACAGAAGGTGAAAAAAACAGCGTAAATCAGAGAGGCCGGGCCCAGAATTTTCAGCCGGCCGGCTTTTTGTGCAAGTTCCATTTTCAATTTCTCCTTATGATTTTATCGGATTGATTTTGTTAATCCGGTTTATACGAAAGAAGATCTCCGGGCTGGCAGTCCAGTTCCCGGCAGATAGCTTCAAGCGTCGAGAAGCGGATTGCCTTCGCTTTTCCGTTTTTCAGGATGGAAAGATTTGCTGGTGTTATGTCAACCTTATCTGCGAGAGCCATGAGTCCGATCTTGCGCTTGGCCATCATGACGTCCAGGTTCATTTCAATCATGGCAGCCTCCTTAAATGGTCAGGTCGTTTTCAATTTTATAGGTAACGGCCTGATCGAATACGCGCGACAGGACTTTCGAAAAAAGCCCGGCAATGACGAAGACAATGATGATGACAAATGCAGAAGGCGTGGGAACCGTAAAAATCCGGATGCAGTACAGTCCGGCAATGGCGAAGCTGTACCATCCCATCCGGGACAGACTGACCACGTTTTCACGGCGGAAGCAGTCTTCCGCGATGACGGTCCGGAACATTTTCCTCAGTTCCCACAGAATCAGCAGCGCAAAAACACCGCTGGCCATCATGACCAGCGTAACGCTCCAGTAGGCAGCTGTCGGGAAATAGAGACGGGCGACTGCCGTAACGAGATACGGCACCGCCGCCGTGATCGGGATCCCGATGACAAAGAATACATCGAGAAGAATTTTCGTAAAATGAACCAGCCTGTCTTTCATGAAGGTACCTCCGCAAAGCTTCTGCTTACAGAAATACCCTAGCACGCACAGGCTTGTTTGTCAATAAATATTTATCGATATTCGATAATAAAATCTACAGGAAGCTACAGGCATTTCAGCCCCCACTCCGGCCCGTACTCATACGGCAGCGTATAATTTCTGTAATCCCTGCACGTAATTCCTTCCTCTTCGAGGCCGGCAATCAGTCCCTTCACATAAACATCGTCTGCAAAGTTCTGGCCGATCGTGATGTAAAACTGCTCTCCCATCGCCATGACCTCGATCTCCAGCGGCATCAGGTTCACATCCGCCACAACGCCCATGAAACGGATATGGTCATTCAGTTCCCCGTAGTCCTGCTTGCCGACATAGCTCACGGAAAATGTAACGCACCCGCTCCCCTTCATGACGGCATAGGAACTGATCCGGCATTTCTCTTCCAGCGTCGGCAGACTTTGGATATACTGAGTGAACTGCTTTGACTTTACAAGTCCGGCCCGCACCACCTCGTCATCGCTCTGTAAAATGATGCTGCCCCTGGCACAGGTCGCGCACGTCGTGATCTCCATCTGATCCATTTTCGGAGGATACGGCAGCTTCAGCAGCCCGATATTGTCCCGGTAGCCCAGAAGATTGCCCGAGGCCTTCCGGAAATTGGCCGCCACTCCCGCGATAATGTTTTCCGCATCCGGATGGATCTTATGAATCGCCCTGACATGAACAGCGCCATGATCGCATTCGGGCTGCCGTCGATCTCCTGCGAATATTTCATGAAGACATGAGAGTCCATGGTAAATGTAAACACAAAGACCCGCCTGTCCGGATCTTTCTGAACCGGCAGCACGAACGGATTCTCTTCCTTTTCCGAAAGCGTCCTCATTTTCTGATGCTCATCAAAATCGGCCATCCAGTCGCGGAGCTCCCCTTCCGGAATCGCATCCCCGGCCAGATGCACATCGGGCATCTGCGGCGGCTGCCCCGTCTTCTGCAGCCAATAGTAATAGAAGATTGTCTTCACGAAGGGCATAAAACCGCCGCCGTCGGCAATGGCATGCAGGAAGCTGATATTAATCATTTTCCCGGCTGCCGAAACACGGAAGAGATAATCCTGATTCTTCTCCGGCTCCAGCGTCGGAGCATCGGCATCATCGTAAACACAGAGCGGCGCCGTGTTCTCTTCCAGAACCAGCTCCTCTTCTTCACGTGCCGTCTTCACCTTGAAATACGGATACCTGACGATTGCCTGCTTAAGTGCTCCCTCAAGTACACCTTTATCAATCTCTTCATCAAACTCCGTCCGGATCTGCACGAAATTCGATAATTCCTTGCTCATGCTGTAAAACATCACCTGTTCCGACAGTAGCTTCTGACTCATGGCTGCCCTCCGTGGCGCTCTTCATAAAATTCATCTGCGTCAGAAAGAACTATGAACGTCAGACTACAACAAAACAACAACAAAAAGGACCAGGTGCTGTGCACCTGACCCGGACACCTGAGCTCCATTCTGCAAAAAGTTTCATTTGCCGCACTGGCTGTAAATTACCGCGGCAATGACCGCCTGTGCAATCAGAATCGCCGGTATCCCGATCATGAACTTCAGATGCTTCGTCTTATGGTGAAAGACGAGCATGCCGATTAATGCTCCGACGCTTCCGCCAAGAACCGCCAGCAGAAACAGCGTGCTCTCGCGGATCCGCCACTGATGCATTTCCGCCCTTCGCTTATCCGCTCCCATGGAAATGAAAGCCGCGATGTTGATTCCTGCAAGATAAATAATCAGCCCTGTCATTATGCTGCGGTTTTGAGCATGGCTGTAATATATGCATTCAAGCCATTAATGCTGCTGATATCATATTTATTATTAACCAAGGAAAAATACTCCTTTATGGATTCATTAGAAATTTCTTCGTTGGAAGTCTCGAACTCACCATATCCTTTTCGGGCATGGACCCAGGGTTCTTCTTTGTGAGTAATACGCTCCAGCGTTTTTCCACCATACATACCAAAAGTTCTGAGAACCAGATTTGTGACATTGCGTTCATTATCATTCAGCAAATCAGCTTTTCCGCGAAGAATGGAGAAACGAGCGTCATCAATGGGATTATATTTGAAGTCACGGAAGAGATTGTATACATCCCGATAAACAGGGCCATGCTGCCATGCTTCGCTGGTTTCTTTGAAAATATACTTTCCAAAGAGAGCGGAATAAACACCCTGAATGAAATAAAGCAGTTTCTGGAGCATAAGAGGAGTTACTTCCTCTGCTTCAAAGATATAGGATATGACGCCAAGCATTTTATCAGAAACGGAAAATGTTTTCTCCATGCTTACAGCGGCACTCATTCCTTTTGAGTAAGCTGTATCCGCAATCTTTTCCTTGTTCTTTTCCAGCATCTCTTTCATATATTTTGGTGAAGAGAGCGCGTGGCGAATAACATCGGAATACTCTTTAGAAGGGACCTGCCCTGCAAGGTAGCGTGTGATTGTGACTTCACCGAAACCGAGTGCCAGAGAAATTGGAGCTTTCCCGATGTTATATACCTTCAGAAGGTTTTCGATATCTTCGATGGTAACAAGCCCCTCTGCCGTACGATACTGTTCATCAATTTCATGAGCATTTGTATCGAGAAGACCTGGTATACTCATTTCGCTTCCACATTCCTCACAGACTGCCGTAGTGATGATAAAATCATAAACTCTATCCCTTATAGTTTTGGTAATTGATTTTTTCCTGAGGGAATACGGTTTCATGTCTCTGCATTCCACACAGAAATCCTTTCTTTCTGTGCCTGCCATTCTGTTTTCCTCCTTTTGATTACCCTCAGAATCTTCTTTGCTTGGAGCCAAAGTGTATCCCCCTCATTGCAGTGATAGGAATTTTCTATTTTTCTATCATTATAATAAGCTGATGATTGGATTTTGTCAATATGCCATCATAAAGAATTCCAAATATTTATGCAGGGATATACCCCATCTCTTCACGCTCCGATTCTGACTTTCTTCATTTCTTCCTGTTTGGTATTCGGCATAACATGTGCATACAGATCCATCGTCATCGCTAAAGATGCATGCCCCAGGATTTCCTTCAGCGTATTCGGTGCCATCCCTGCTTCAAGTGCCCTTGTGGCAAATGTATCCCGTGTTGCGTGTATCGAAAAGAAGGGAATCTTTATCCCCTCTTCCTCCTCGATCCCGTGCAGGAGACAGATCAGATCGCTGTTGATGAGATTGGCTGTGAACCGCTTCCCGCTTGTTGTGAAAAAGACATGGTCATCTTCCGCCTTCATGCACTTCTTCTGCTCTTCCAGTACATGAAGGACCGCCTCATTCATGGGAATATCCCGTCTGCTTTTCCCGGTTTTCGGCTTTCCCTCAATCAAGCCGTCCTTGCCTCTCGTCACGGTCCTCCGGATATGAATGACATTCTTCTCCGTATCCACATCGCTCCACCGGAGAGCCGAGGCCTCTCCGCATCGGCAGCCTGTGTTAAACAGAAAAATAAAAAGCGGGTAATACCAGTAACCCTCCGCATGCTTCAGAAATATTCTCGTCTCGTCTATCGTCAAAGCCCGATGGATCGTGTCCCGTGCCGGCTGTTCATACTCCTTTGCCCTGACATGTGAAACCCCGACACAGGGATTCTTCAGTATCACTTCATTCTGAACCGCTGCCTTCATAATAGAATATAGCATACTGATAACTGCATTCGTCGAGGAACTGGCAAGATTCCTGTAAATGTATGCCTGCAGGGTAATCACATCCTGGCGTTTGATATCCTCCAGCTTAAACCTGCCAAGAACAGGGCTGATATGATTTTTATAAAGAGAATTGTTCCGATAGAGGGTGGATATCCTGACGGAAACAGACTTTTCCGCTATCCAAATCGGAAAAAATTCATCTAGTGTCAGTTTCTTCGGTTTATTCATCATAGGATAGTCTTTCAGATTGGATATACTGCTCATGAACAGCCTCCTGTATTTTATAATGATATGCCTGCTGATTTCAAAGGATTTCAATAATAAAGTAAATAACGTATGAATAATTATCAAGAACATTATAAAACCCAATAAGATTCCGGCAGGAAATAAGCCGGTGCTTGATATTACCGGGCTTTTCAGACACTTCGTCAGCTTCAGCCTGCAAATTTTCGAACATGGAATTATTCATAAAGCCACAAATTTTTCAAAGTGGTCAGGTTGTATAAAATGTGAATAAATTTCATGGAGGTTAAAGCATGAAGAATAAGGTTATGGGCAAGGCCCTTTCATGGGTGTTATCAGCAGCTATGGCGCTGACCATGAGCGGTGCAATCCCGGCTATGACATCGACAGTGTATGCAGGCACATCTGGAACGACATTATATTTTGCTGATAAGGCGGTTTATGACACTGGAGAATCCGTGTCGTATGGTTCTTTTACAAAATCGGACAATACGAAAACTGCTCTTTCATGGTCTATTCTTGCCAAGGGAGCGGAAAATGATTCAAAGACAGCTGATGGGAATTTAAGCATTCAGGCTACCACAGACAATACCGGTGCTTATAGTGAAAAATGGGCAGATTCTTATAACTTTGATACAGCAGAAAGCGCGGCATTAATAGATGGAACTATTAGCGGAACATCCAATAAAACGGTTAA